>Ga0256843_1001736_pt1 | contig 16729 bp, 19 predicted proteins | sample AlvinellametaG_FD_191572 | JGI IMG/M metagenome (GOLD analysis project Ga0256843, IMG submission 191572) | Pompeii worm associated microbial communities from hydrothermal vent at the East Pacific Rise, Pacific Ocean - Alvinella | ecosystem: Host-associated > Annelida > Integument > Unclassified ... | reverse complement strand
AGGCGTTTGCCAAACACATTGTACTACAGTGGAAAAAGGAGAGGGTATGAGACTCACCATCCAGCGAGAGAGATCGGTAGAGGCGTTTGAAGTCTCTGAGGGGCTCACCCTCCTTGCTGCTCTCTACGAGATCAAAGAGAGGCAAGATGCCTCCCTTACCTTTGGTGCGGGGTGTCGGGCCTCTGTATGTGGTGCCTGTGCCGTTCGTGTCAATGGCAAAGAGGTACTTGCATGTGCCCATGAAGTACAAGAGAACGATCATGTCGAACCACTCAACTACCACCAGGTACGCAGAGACTTGAAAGTCGATCGTACCCCATCCAAAGCAACCTTGAAAACGGCACAAACATGGCTTCACACCCCACAACCGGCACACCTGACACCAAACGATGAGCACAAAACAGAGCGTCAAAGCGACTGCATCTTGTGTGAAAGTTGCTACTCTGCCTGTCCGGTATTGGCGATCAACCCTGATTTTCTGGGGCCATTTGCTCTTACCCGAGCCTTTCGCTATGCCGAAGATGGGCGAGAGAGAGATGTCAAGTCGATTGTCGATGCCATACAAACCAATGGTGTGTGGGACTGTACGCTCTGTGGAGAGTGTACTGCCGTCTGCCCAAAAGGCATTGATCCCAAAATGGACATCACCATGCTAAGAGGCCTCTCACTACAGCACGGCCACAGCGATCCTACTTTTGCTTCACAGAGTTTTGGTACCCCAGATTTTGGAGGTGGGTTCGATGGCGGATTTGGGTTTAATCCTTAAAGAAGTGCCAAAATAGATATTTTTGGTTACTTTTTGTTATCAATTTGTTACTCTTTAGTGTTACAATCCCTCCTGAAGAAGCAATTAATTTGGGAGAGAGGTTAAAACTTCTTCGTAAGAGACAGCCCCTTTAAAATAGGGGGTGACTGTCATTATCTACAATTGACAACTAAAATCAATCAACATACAAACCTTAAACAAAATCCTATTTTGCTTTTTTTGTTACCAATTTGTTATATTTTTGTAGTACTATTATTATTGAAGAAGTTTTATTTTGGGAGAGAGGTTAAAACATCTTCGTAAGAGACGTCTCCCTTCGGGGAGATGCACTACTCTGCTTCAAACGCAGCAATAATCACTTCAGGTATTCGCATCGGACGCATACGCTTTGTATCGACAAATACCCACTCTGTTTCACCTTCACATACAACCTTTTTACGCTTTTCATCTATCAGGCGGTATTTTCGTGTCGATTTTAGTTTGCCTATCTCATCGATCCATGTCTCCATACGCAGCAGATCATTGGCAAATGCCGGAGCTTTGTATGCGATATGATGCGACTTGGCTACCCACGCACCCCCAAGTGCACTACACGCCTCATATCCATACCCTACCAACTCCGAGTGTTTGGCTGCCGCCTCTATCATCCAGCTTAGGTAGGTAACATTGTGTACATGGCCATTATGATCAATCGCATCTTGAGGAACAGTAAAGGTGTAGGTAAATGGTTTCATAGTGTTTGAATTATCTTTTTAATTGTATTGTGTAGGGGTTCAAGCTCATTAAGACATACATTGAAGATCGCTTCTGCATTCATATCGAAATAGTGATGAGAGAGTACATCTCTCATACCTTTGATCGCTTTCCAATCTATGGTGTCATATTGTCGCAGAAGCTGTTTATCTGTAAGTTGATCTACCTTTTTAAGACTCTCCCCTATGGCAATAAAGAGCATACAGATAGAGTCGAGTTTCTCTTGCCCTTGAGGAGTATCTAAAAGGTCATTGACACTCTTTACCGGTTCAAAACGATAATTGATCGTAGAGATAGCCTCTTCCACCTGAAGCAGAATCTCTTTAACCAAAGAGGTATCAGGCACTGATAGCCTCTTGCTCTATACGCTTTTTAAGATAGCGATTCATTCGCTCTCTTAACTGCACAATATCTGTAGGCAATCCAATAAGCTCTTCAAGCTCAATACGGATGCGAGAGAGGAGAAAAAGATTTGTATTTTTTAATGATATAAAAACATCTACATCACTCTGTTCGGTTGCCGTACCCTTTGCATAGGATCCAAAAAGACCAATCTTCTCTATGCCGTATTCTACTTGATGCTCCTTTTTATAGGTATGAAGTAGTGCAAGAATGTGCTCTTTTGTCAACATACGCTACTCCTCTTTTTCTCCTATTATACCATATTAGATATCGCGAGGATCGACAATCTTTCCAGCAATTGCTGAAGCGGCTGCTACAGCTGAGTTGGCAAGGTAGATCTCGGAGGTTCTTGCCCCCATACGGCCGACAAAGTTACGGTTGGTTGTCGCTACACAGCGTTCGCCATCGCCCAAGATCCCCATGTATCCGCCCAAACAGGCTCCACAGGTTGGGTTACTCACCACCGCTCCTGCCTCAATAAGGGTATCGATGAGTCCTTCATGTTGTGCCTGAAGCAAGATCTTCTGTGTGGCTGGGGTGATGATCATACGGGTATGTTTGGCAACGCGTTTACCCTTGACGATCGCTGCGGCAATGCGAAGATCTTCCAAGCGTCCGTTGGTACAACTTCCAATCATCACCTGATCGATCTTCAAGTCATCTTCAACGGCTTGTTCTACCGGTTTACCGTTACTTGGCAAGAATGGGTAGGCAATTACCGGTGAGAGGGCTGCCATATCGATGGTGATCTCTTGACAGTAGGTTGCATCCTCATCAGAGTAGTGAAGCTTTGGCTCGGCTCTAAGCCCACCGTTTGCCTCGGCTCTCTCATCAAGGTACTGTTGAGAGACCTCATCGATGGCAAAGATTCCACTCTTCGCTCCCGCTTCAATGGCCATATTACACATAGAGAATCGATCGCTCATACCAAGGTACTTCACGCCCTCACCGGTAAACTCGATCGCTTTATAGAGTGCGCCATCTACGCCCAAAATACGGATGAGCTCCAAAATAATATCTTTTCCGTAGATGTGTTTACCCGGTTTACCTACCAAATTCACCTTGATTGACTCTGGTACTTTAAACCAGTTGCCACCGGTAATAATAGAAAATGAGATATCTGTACTCCCCATCCCTGTCGAGAAGGCTCCCAAAGCACCGTGCGTACAGGTATGACTGTCTGCACCGATGATCACATCACCCGGAATCACAAGCCCCTTTTCAGGCAAAAGTGCATGTTCAATCCCCATATCTTTTTCGTCAAAAAAGTACTTCAAGTCATGCTTGTAGGCAAACTCTCTGGAGATTTTAGCCTGGTTGGCAGAGGCGATATCTTTAGCCGGAATGTAGTGATCCATCACAATCGCAAACCCATCGGGGTTGGCAAGTTTTTCCGCCCCGCTCTCCTCAAACGCTTTAATGGAGATCGGTGTTGTAATATCGTTTCCAATTGTCATATCGATCGGCACTCTGACAATCTCACCTGCATAGACATCACGCCCGGCATGTTCAGAGAAGATCTTTTCAGTTATCGTTTGTCCCATAGGATTATCCTTTAATCATAGACTTCTTACAAATGTGGCTCACAAAGGCTCAGAGCACAGGGAGGATCTCTCCTTAAAGAGGCGTTTTGTAAAGAGGTCTAATCATTCATTTATTGTGCGAATTATATCGAAATAAAATTATGCTAGAATTTCACCATAAAAATCCCGTAGGAGCAGACCCGTGTATCTGCCCTTTCCAAAGAAAAGGGTCAACACACGGGTTGACCCCTACGACAAAAAAGACACCCATGAAACTTTACGAACTCAAAGCCATCGCCGACAGACTCAACAACTTCTCCTTTATCTCTCGTGCCAGACGCATCGAAGATAATACCATTGAGATCGTCTTTGATAAAAGAGAGAGCTACTTTTTCAATATGACCCGTGGACACAGCTTTGTCTACAAAGCCCCAAGCCAACGCCCTCTGCAAGGCTACAACGCCCCCTTTGACACGCTGCTTCACTCCCTGCTCTCCGCCAGTCGCATCCTCGATGTCAGCGTTCCGGGAGAAGATCGCATTTTGCGTATCAGAGTTGCTCCCAAAAGTGCCTACAAAGACAAAGAGGTTACCTTGCAACTTGAGTTTACCGGCAAAAATACCAATGCCATTTTACTCGATGAGAATGAGGTTATCATCGAAGCGTTACGACACATCGACAGTGAACGCTCATTTCGGGTGGTGCGTCCTGGGGTAGAACTGTTACCCATTCCACAACGAACAGATACAAAATCCACCCCTACAGCAGACAACCCCATAGAGCAAGAGACGCTGTCTGCTCTCAATATCGATGCCATCTTGGAAGAACGCTACCACACCATTCAGGCCAAGCGGCTTACAGAGATGAAAAAACAGAAACTCACCGCAACACAAAAGAAGATCAGACACTTACAAAAGGAGCTCAAGAAGCTTCCAGATGAGACAAGCCTTGCCCAGGAGGCAAAAGAGAACAGAGAGCTTGGTAACCTTGTTCTTGCCAACCTCTACCAGATCAAACCCTATGACAAAACCCTGAAAACCTACGATTTTGAAGGAAACGAAGTCACCATTAGACTCCCTAAGAACCTTCAAGTCAACCGCTACAGCGACCACTTTTTCAACCTGGCAAAACGGGCAGAGAACAAAGCAAAAAATATTCACATCGAAAGAGAGAATCTTCAAACTAAAAAGAGCTTTTATGAGAACATCTACTATGCCATAGAACAGGCAAAAAACCCCTATGAACTGGAGCTTCTTGTACCTAAGCGAGGCAAAGCACAACGCAAAAAAGAACGCCTCAAAGAGGGGGAGCTCTTCTGGATAGAAGATTACAAAGTGCTTGTCGGCCGTAATGCCAAAGAGAATCAAGCCCTGCTTAAAATGGCAAAAAGCAACGACATCTGGATGCATACACGCGAGATACCCGGTTCGCATGTCATCATCCGTACCGATAAGCAAAATCTGCCCGACTCCGTACTTCAGGCAGCAGCCAAACTCTGTGTAGACTTCTCTACCGATCAACCGGGCAACTACCTGGTTGACTATACCAAACGCAAATTTGTCAAAATTCAAGAGGGCTCACACGTAGAGTACGACAAATACCAAACCATCAGCGTTCTCAAAGAGGGGGTAGAGATACGGGTTTAACTCCCCTTATGGTATAATCTATCCAACTTATTTGAGGATAAAACAATGAAGATTTTTACAGATCACCAGGAGCGATGGCTTACAGGATTGGGGCTTTTGGCACTGGTGGGATTAATCGGTTGGATGGATAACTTTTTTGTGATGTGGCTCTTTTTGGGTGTCATTTACATCTTTGCATTCTATGAGGCGATGCGTCTGTTCAGACTCTCTAACGCCTCGGCATACTTTTGGGCTCTGCTGCTGTGGCTCTTTGCCTACTTCTACCCCAACCCCGATGATCTCTTCTACTTTGTTGCCATTATTTTTGGAGGCTCCATTGCGTACTTCCACAACTTTGACAAACGGCTCATTCTGCCCTTTCTCTACCCTGTAAGCGGTATCTTCTTCTTTTTGATCCTCTACGATGACTTCGGTATCGCTGCGATGGCGTGGCTGCTTGCAACCGTGGCACTTACGGATGTGATGGCTTTCTTTACCGGCAAAGCGATCGGTAAAACCAAATTCTCCGACACTTCACCCAACAAGACTCTTGAGGGAGTACTGGGCGGTATCTTCTTTGCGACACTCATCGGTACCTATGTGGGGGGCTATGTTGCACCGCTGGGAGTTGCTTTTTGTGTGACACTGCTTACCTCGGTGGCTTCAGTTTTTGGCGATCTTTTTGAGAGTTATCTCAAACGTGAAGCGGGTGTAAAAGACAGTGGAGACATCCTGCCCGGACATGGCGGCATACTCGACAGAATCGACGGCTACCTCTTTGGTGCCCCGATGATGGTGATTGCCCTTCGTGCATTTTTGTAAAACAGGGTAGATAATGTCGATTGTTCTTCTAGGTTCTACAGGCTCCATTGGTGTCAATACCCTTGCTGTTGCCAAACGCTACAACATTGCCATCGAGGCACTGGTAGCCGGACGCAATATCGACTTGCTCAATGAGCAGATCGCACACTACCACCCCAAAATGGTTGCCATCTCTTGCGAATCGGACAGAGACAGAGTCAACCACCCCGATGTGCGTTGCGGCACAGAGGGGATCCTCTCTATTGTCGAAGAGAGTCAAAGCCAAAGTGTTGTCAATGCCCTGGTGGGGTATGCCGGATTGGCTCCTACGCTCAAAGCTACCAGCCTGGGCAAAAAGGTGGCTCTTGCCAACAAAGAGTCACTCGTGGTGGCAGGGGAATTCATCGATATGTCGCTCATCACCCCCATCGACAGCGAACACTTTGGGCTCTGGTATCTTATGAATGAACGCCCCTTTTCCAAACTCTATATCACTGCCAGTGGCGGTGCCTTCCGCGACTGGGAGATAGAGAAGATGAAAGATGCCACCTTTGCCGATGCCCTCAAGCACCCCAACTGGAGCATGGGCAACAAGATCACGATCGACTCGGCAACCATGACAAACAAACTCTTTGAGCTCCTTGAAGCCAAGTGGCTCTTTGGCACAAGCAACATCGATGCACTCATCGAAAAACAGTCTATCATCCATGCCCTTGCGGAGTTTAAAGATGGCTCCACCACCGCCCACTTTGCCGGTGTGGACATGAAACTGCCTATCGCCTTTGCTCTGCGAGAGAAAGTAGAAGAGCCCATACTCCCCCCAGTCAACCTACTAGAGATCGGTGCATTGGAGTTCCTTCCCATCACAGCAGATCGCTACCCCATCTGGCAGATCAAAGATCACATTCTTGCCAACCCCCACTTAGGTGTGGTTGTCAACGCTGCCAATGAAGTAGCCATAGAGAAGTTCCAAAAAGCACAATGCACCTTCTTTGGTATGAGCGACATCGTACTGAGTGCCTACAAACAGTTTGAAAGTGTCAAACCGCAAAACATCGAAGATATTATTGCAATCGATCAAGAGGTGAGAGAATATGCTAAAGCATAAGCGTTCAGCGTTCAGTATTCAGCATTCAGAAATAGAAGCATTGCAAAGCAATGCATACCAACACTATTCACTTAACATCAGGAGTTTCGTATGAAACTCCTGATACTGCACGGCTGGGGTGGCTCCGACTACCCACATTGGCAGTCGCATCTGGCAATGGAAGTAGCCAGAAACTATGGTACAGTCAGCTTTCCGCTACTAGACAACTGCCACTTCCCCAGCAAGAACCGCTGGGTAAAACAGGTAAAAGCGATCTTACAAGCGTACAAACCCGATACCGTTGTCTGCCACTCTCTGGCCAATACCCTATGGTTTTGGCTCTGCCAAGAAGATATCGCTACCATAGAGCGACTCTTTATGGTATCGCCCCCAAGCCTTACCACAACAGAGAAGACAATCAAAACCTTTTTCCCCTGCCCGGTACCCAAAGATATTCGTGCCAAAAAGGTGCACCTTATCGTCTCAAATAACGATCCATGGATCAGTACCGGAGAGGCAAAGATCATCGCAACCAAGATCGGTGCAGAGCTTACTCTCATCCCAAACGCTGGACACATCAATGCAGAGAGCGGCTATGGAGAGTGGGAGTTGATTGAAAAACTGGTTATGGAGAAACAATGAACAATAAAATAAAAGCATTGCAAAGCAATGCATACCAACACTATTCACTATTCACTATTCACTATTCACTTGCTAAGGGTCATGCATGATCCTTAGCATTGAGAGTTCATGCGATGACAGCTCCATCGCCATTACCGAAATTGCAACCCGCAGACTGATCTACCACAAAAAGATCTCTCAAGAGGCAGAACATGCCGTCTATGGTGGCGTTGTGCCCGAACTTGCCAGTCGTCTTCATGCCGTTGCACTGCCCAAGATACTCGAAGAGACAAAACCCTACTTTGATACACTCAAAGCAGTTGCCGTTACCAACCAGCCAGGACTAGGCGTTACCCTGCTAGAGGGGATCGCAATGGCCAAAACCATCGCAGCACTCAAAACCCTGCCGCTCATTCCGGTACACCACCTCAAAGGGCACATCTACTCTCTTTTCATTGAGAAGCCTACACACTTTCCGATGCTTGTACTTCTTATCTCGGGTGGACACACCATGGTGGTTCGGGTTGAGAGCTTTGAAAAGATGCAGATACTGGCTACCAGTATGGACGACAGCGTAGGCGAGAGCTTTGACAAAACAGCCAAAATGATGGGGCTTGGCTACCCTGGCGGCCCCATTATCGAGCAACTGGCCAAAGAGGGCGATGAGAACCGCTTTGAACTGCCCGTACCCCTGCGAAACTCCAAGCTCATCGCCTTTTCACTCTCTGGGCTTAAAAATGCCGTGCGGCTTGTAATTGAGTCGCTGGGGGGTGCAGAGACAATGAGCCACCAAGACAAATGTGACTTGGCCGCTTCGTTCCAAAAGGCTGTCAAGCTTCATCTGCTGCAAAAGAGCAAAAAAATCTTTAAAGCCGAACCCATCAAAGATTTTGCCATTGTTGGCGGTGCATCGGCCAATGGCTACTTACGCAATGCCTATGAAGCACTATGTCAGGAGTTTGGCAAGAGAATGCACCTTGCCCCTTTGGCATACTGCTCCGACAATGCTGCCATGATAGGCCGCTATGCCATTGATGCGTATGAGAAAGAGGCCTTTGCCCACTCCCCTTACGATGTCGATATTGTCGTAACAAAAAAACAGCAGACAGGCTCTCTTCTGTAGATCGGATTCTTCAATCCGATACGACATCAACACGCCACAAAAGAGCGTTTTATCATACCGACGACATATCATCACAACACCATTTGTCGTCTTGGTACAACAGGAGCGACGCAAATTGCCAAAATAGCCCTCAAATCCCCTTTAAACCCACACTTCTGTAAGCTTATTTCGATAAAATATATACTATTTAAACCCCAAAAAACGGAGTCTCAACATGGCAGAATATGGCGCTAGTAATATTAAGGTCCTCAAAGGACTCGAAGCGGTACGAAAAAGACCGGGAATGTATATTGGTGATACCTCGGTAAAAGGGCTTCACCACCTAGTCTATGAGGTTGTAGACAACTCTATCGATGAGGCGATGGCCGGTTTTTGTGACACCATTAAAGTGACACTCACCAAAGAGGGCTCGGCTATTATCGAAGATAACGGACGGGGAATTCCCGTTGCAGAGCACCCAACCGAGAAGATCTCGGCTGCAACCGTTGTTCTAACCGTACTACACGCAGGAGGAAAGTTCGACAAAGACACCTACAAGGTATCGGGTGGTCTACACGGAGTTGGGGTCTCCGTTGTCAACGCTCTCTCTAAAAAACTGCACCTTACCATCTTCCGTGACGGACATATCCATGAGCAGGACTTTGAGAAGGGTATTCCTGTTGAACCACTTAAGATCACCGGTACAACCCGCAAAAAAGGGACACGCATTGAGTTCTGGCCAGACGAGACGATCTTTACCGAGAGTGTGGAGTTTCAAAAATCGATCCTGATGAAGCGTTTTAAAGAGCTCTGCTACCTCAACCCTCGCATCACGATCGAGTTTAAAGACGAGCGAGACGGCACCAAAGAGAAGTACCACTTCGAAGGGGGGATCAAACAGTTCGTTGAAGATATGAACACCAAAGAGCCTATCTCTACCGCCCAATTCTTCCAGGGTAAGGCAGACGATATCGAGATAGACATCGCTCTTATGTACAACAACTCCGACAGCGAAAAGACACTCTCGTTTGTCAACAACATTAAAACTCCGGAGGGGGGAACCCATGAGGCGGGGTTTAGAGCAGGGCTGACCCGTTCACTCTCTAGCTACATCTCCAAAAATGCCAATGCCAAAGAGAAAAACACCAAGATCACCGGTGATGACTGTAAAGAGGGGCTTGTTGCCATCGTCTCTGTGCGTGTACCCGAACCACAGTTTGAGGGGCAGACCAAAGGGAAACTGGGATCAAGCTATGTGCGTCCTCTGGTACAGAAGTTCTTTACCGAGCAGTTTAACAAATACCTCGAAGAGAACCCCATCGAGGCCAAAGCGATCATGGCACAAGTACTTCTTGCCGCCAAAGGGCGTGATGCCGCCAAAAGAGCCCGTGAGCTTGTAAAACGCAAAGACTCTATGAGTGTCGGTACCCTGCCGGGTAAACTGGCAGACTGTCAAAGCAAAGATCCTGAGATCAGCGAGATCTACCTGGTAGAGGGAGACTCTGCGGGTGGTTCGGCCAAGCAGGGGCGTGACAGAGTATTCCAGGCTATCTTGCCACTTAAGGGTAAGATCCTCAATGTCGAAAAGGCACGATTAGAGAAGATCCTCAAATCTGACGAGATCAAAAATATGATCACCGCTCTTGGGTGTGGGATCGGCGATGAGTTCGATGAAGAGAAGCTCCGCTACCACAAGATCATCATCATGACCGATGCCGATGTCGACGGAAGCCACATCCAGACACTTCTCATGACATTCTTCTTTAGATTCTTGCGTCCGATCATCGAAAAAGGGTATCTCTACCTTGCTCAGCCGCCACTCTACCGCTACAAAAAAGGTAAAAACGAAACCTACCTCAAAGATGACAAAGCCCTCAATGACTTCCTCATTGAAAACGGTATCGATGTGATCGAGAGTGAGACTATGGGGCGTAACGATCTGATCGATCTCTTTAAGCTTGTGGCTTACTACCGTATGACACTCAAAGAGATTGAGAAGCGTTTTGCCCTTGTAGAGGTGCTTCGCTACATGATCGAAAACCCAGACATCGTAGGCAACGACAACACAACACTTGCCAAAGAGATAGAGGCCTACATTGCCAAACTGGGCTACAACATCCTCAACAAGAACATCACCGATGAGAAGCTTCACTACTTTGTACAGACAAACGATGGACTCGAAGAGCTTATTGTTGACGACATTCTCTTTACCAACCCGCACTACAACGAAGCGATCCACATCCACCAAAAGATCAAAGAGCACATCACCGACGAGTTTGCCGACAAAGATCTGCTCGAACTCTTTGAGATGGTAGAGGCCAATGCCAAAAAAGGTGCCTACATCCAACGCTATAAAGGGCTTGGTGAGATGAACCCGGAGCAGCTTTGGGAGACAACCATGACACCGGAAAATCGCCGTCTGCTCCAGGTAAAAATCAACGATCTCGAAGAGGCGAGTGAGACCTTTACCCTCTTTATGGGAGACGAAGTTGAGCCACGAAGAAACTATATTGAGCAACACGCCAAAGATGTGAAGCACCTGGATGTCTAGGGATGCTTCTCTCAGAACACGAAGAGCGGCAACGCCGCTTTAAACTTGCACTGCGTGCTGCTATTCCCATTCTTGTATTAACCTCTCTGGTACTCTATACACTCTTTTTTAACCAAGGCTCCATTACACTGACACCCCTTATTGTGGCACTCCTGACAGGGGTAACCTTTGTTGCGGTATACTTTATCTACTTTCTTATAGACTTAAGTGTCAAAGAGAGCCTTATCGATCAAACCACACAAGGGTTCAATACCCGCTCATTTGTCAAAAAGCTGCAACGCTACAAAGGTGAACCCAAAACCCTGGTACTGCTGATCATTCGTAACCTCTCTACCATCAACGAACACTATAGTGTCGAAGAGGTAGATCAACTGCTCTATGACATTGTCCATAAACTCGATGCGACATTCAGAGAGCACCATTTTCATAATGCACTGATTGCCAGACGCTACGGTGCGGAGTTTCTTGTTGCACTCCCCCAAAAAGATTGCAACATTGACAAACTGCTTAAAACTTTCATTCAGAAACACCGCAAAGTAAACCAGATAGAGATAGACTACGCTTTTGCGGCTATCTGTAATGTCAGCAACGAGATCGAAAAAGATGTCCGGTTTCTCAAAAACAGCATCTCTATGCAAGAAAAATATACCTCTAACGATGTACCATCCACCCTCATCGATGCCAAACAGCTCTCAGAGATCGAACACGATGTCATTAAAGCACTTGAGCATAAACAGCTGGAGCTTAGCTTCCGCCCTCTTCTGGAGACATCCAGTAACTGTGTAAAGATCTATGAGGCTGCGGTAAAGCTTAAGAGCCCCTCTCAAGGGCATATCGCCCCTAGAGTCTATCTGCCTATTATTAACCGTTTGGGGAAAGGAAGACTCTACGATACCATCTTGTTTGAGCACATCCTCTCTTTACTGCCTCTCATCGATGACGATATCGCCATCTCATTTAACCTCTCACCTTTTTCTTTAAGAGATGAATCGTTTCAAGATAACTTTTTTAAAAAACTCCAACAGAGCAATATCCATCCCCAGAGGTTGATTATTGAGCTTTATGAGAGAAAAACCCACCACAACCTTAGTGGTTACCTTAAAACTCTTGAGCAGTTTCGCATCAATGGTGTACGTATCGCTATTGACAATTTTGGCTCCTCTAACGCCTCTATGGAGTACATGAAACATTTTCGTTTTGATATGGTGCAGTTTGACAGAGACTATGTAACGAAACTCGAAGAGCCCAACACCCAAGCGATGCTCCACTCCCTCATTCAGATGGCAAAGGAGCTTCACATCACCACCATTGCCAAATGGGTTGACAACAACAAACAAAAACAGCAACTCATCTCCCTTGGCATAGACTACCTGCAAGGGTTTGGCATCGGAAAGATCATCACAGAACAACAACTTATACAACAATACAATCAAAGGAAAGACCCATGAAATACGGAGAAAAAGAGATTCGAGAATTTGACATCAATGCAGCTGAGAACTTTTGGCCTAACGAACACGAAAAGAGCTACACCATCAACATTGAACTCCCTGAGTTTATGTGTTTGTGTCCACGCTCTGGCTACCCCGACTTTGCCAAACTTACCCTCACTTATGTCCCCGATGAACTTGTGATTGAACTCAAAGCACTCAAACTCTACATCAACTCATTTATGTTCCGATACATTTCACATGAGAACTCAGCCAACGAGATCTTTGACACCCTCTACAACAAACTCAAACCCCGCTCTATGAAGCTTGTTGCAGACTTCAACCCCAGAGGTAATGTCCATACCGTCATTACCATTGACTCAGAAAAGATGTAAAATGTGTCAATCTGACATAAAATAGCCTCTTCAGAGAAAATATCGTTATGATTGCAACATATCCACATAAAGGAGTTGCATGATAGCTTTTAACGATACCATGGAGCGTTTACGCTCCTTTATAGACAAAGAGAGAAATCAAAAAAAGATCTTAGACAGAGAACTTGCCTCTGCCCTCTCGCTCGATCCTCAATATTTTGCCGTGATTAAACGTCGCAACAAGATCCCCTATGAGGCACTAGCCCACTACTGTCACCAGCATAACCTGAGCCTAAACTGGCTTCTTTTTGCACAAGAACCGCAACAGCTCCCTAAAAAAGGTACACAATAGGGTGGTTGACCAAATAGCTTTCAGAAGCTATAATAGAGAGGTAAAAACTACATAAAAGGAAGAATAATGAGTAAACTTGACGAGAAGATCGAACTCTACACCCAGGCAGCACAAAAGCTTGATCTTGGATTGGATGATGCATACGTTGCAAAAGTAACCAAAGGCCTGGGGCCATCTATCTACAACAAAGATGCAGAGACTGTTTCGTGTTCTGATAGCAGTGAACTAGACAGAGTCAAGAAAAACTTTCTTATTAAGAAACTTGGCCTTGAAGATTCAGCAGCACTCGATGATGCTATTAAGGCTGTCTGTGAGAAGATGGGAAGTTCAAATCGTAACAAGTACCGTGCACTCTTCTATGCACTCTTGGCTAAAGAGTTCGGCAAAGAGAGTATCTACGCCTAATACTACACTTGAATGAAGAGGATATAACGCTCCTCTTCATCATTTTTACCAAACCCTACAACTTCCATCTGCTTATACTGCTCATTGACATTGATACTTAACCTGTACATCATTGCATCCATATCTAAAATAAGAAGCTTCGGTATTAGATCTCCTACACGCAAACACCCCTCTGGTACTACCTGAAAGTAGACTCTACGTGCTTCGTTGTCAATTTCAAACGAACCAATGGGTGCTTCACCTACATAGTGCATTCTATTACTCTCTGGCCCTTCTGCTTTTAGCAGTGCTACCATCAACTGGTATGACTCGGCATTTGCAATGGACTCTCGTATATCTTCTATCAGATCGATGACAACACGCATGGCGGCTTCCTTTATCACTTATACTACGCTATAGCAACAATCATTGACATAAAGTAATATAAAAAAGAGAGAATAAAGAGAGAGTGGTGTGCCAGAAGGCACACCTTTGTTAGAGAAAAGGGGGTCTATTATGCACCCATCTGTTTTGCAACTTCTGCTGCAAAATCTTCCTCTTCTACTTCAATTCCTTCACCTACTTCAAGACGAGTAAATGTAGTGATTTTTGCTTTTCCGCCAGACTTCTCTTCGAAGTACTCACCAACAGTTTTGCTGTCATCCATAACGAACTTCTGATCAAGCAGACACTGCTCTTGATCAAGTGTTGTGTTGTCAGAGATGAATCTTTCAAGTTTACCAGGAAGGATCTTGTCCCAGATCTTCTCAGGTTTACCTTCTGCTTTAAGTTCCTCTTTGATCTTCTCTTCAGCTGCAGCCAATACTTCGTCAGTAAGCTGTGCTCTGGAGATGTACTGAGGAATGTTCTTAAGGGGCTTACCAAGACGCTCAAGCTCTTCATTCTCTTTTTTGATCGCTTCGATTCTACCTTTTGTCTCTTCTTCAACGTAAGAGGCATCGAAATCTTTGTAAGAGAGTGTCTTAGGTGCCATTGCCGCTGCGTGCATTGCGATCTCTCTAAGAACCGGTGTTACTTTTTCACAAGTCTCTACATCATCACACTCTGCAGCGATGATAACACCGTTTTGTCCGTTTGAGTGAACATAACCGCTTACCGCAGTTTTCTCATCACCTTTAATGAGTGCCGCACGTCTAACTACAAGGTTCTCACCAATAATAGCGATGTTCTGTGCAAGGAACTCAGCAAATGGCTGACCGTTAATTTCAGAAGCATTGATCGCCTCTGCATCTTCAAGCTCATTGTTGAAGGCATGTTCGATCACTTCGTTCATCAACGCTTTAAACTTGTCGTTTTGTGCAACGAAGTCTGTTTGAGAGTTGATCTCAACGATCACCGCTTTAGGCCCTTCGACTTTGACACCGATCGCACCTTCAGCGGCTGTTTTACTCGCTTTTTTAGCCGCAGCTCCGATCCCCTGATCTCTAAGCCATTCAACCGCTTTGTCCATGTCACCATCTGCAGCAGCGAGGGCCTTTTTACAGTCCATCATTCCTGCATCTGTCATCTCACGAAGTTTTTTGATATCTTTTGGTCCAAAGTTTGCCATATTACGCCTCCGCCAATTCTTTTGCGTGTGCTACAGTCTCTTTGAAGTCACCTTTAAAGCTGTACTTCTCTTCCATTACCTGGATCTGCTCATCTGTCATGTTCGCTACATCATTAAATGTATAGAACCCTTCGTTGTTGAGTTTTTCAGCATAGACTTTACCTACACCTTTAAGTTGTGTAAGATCATCGCCTTCGCTTTTTGCTTCTGCTTTTGGTGCTTCAGTTGCCTCTGGTGCCGCTGCAGCTTCCTCTTTTGCTTCTGCTACCATCTCTTCTACCTCTGCAGAAGTTGGTGCTGCATCTACCTCTTCACCGTTTGCTTCAGCGAATGCCGCTTTACCCTCGATGATCGCATCTGCCATCTCTTTACAGAAAAGGTTGATAGAACGGATCGCATCATCATTTCCTGGAATTGGGTAGTCGATCACATCTGGATCACAGTTTGTGTCAAGTGGTGCAACCACTTTCATACCAAGTCTTCTTGCCTCTTTCACAGCGATGTTCTCTTTGACCGCATCGATAACGAACATCATGTCAGGCAGTTTTTTCATATGTCTGAAACCTTCGAGGTAAGAGTTAAGCTTCTCTTTCTTTCTAAGGAGCATCAATGCTTCTTTCTTTGTAAGAAGATCAAGCTGTCCATTCTCTTCCATCTGCTCGATGATTTCAAGTTTTCTGATCGATTTTTTCATGGTTGGATAGTTTGTAAGCATACCACCAAGCCATCTTGTCGCAACGTAAGGCATACCACATCTCTCAGCGTGTTCTTTGATCGCTTGTCTTGCTTGTTTTTTTGTACCAACAAAAAGAACAGTCTGTCCCTCTGCCGCTGCATCTCTAACAACATTGTATGTATATTTGAAGTATCTAAGTGTCTTTTGTAGATCGATAATATAGATGTTCTTTCTTGCACCGAAAATGAATTTCTTCATTTTTGGATTCCATCTTCTTGTTTGGTGTCCGAAGTGAACGCCGCACTCCAATAGGTCTTTCATTGTTACCATTATTGTCTCCTTGGTATAACTGTATATTGTAAGAAGCATACTGCTTCAACGCTGGTTTGAGCCCTCTGTAGTCCTTAACGTATAAAACGCAACCATTCAAGGAATAACTACATGTGTATTTGCTTATTCACCCTCAGCATAGAGGGGTTGTTAGAGAATAAGTGCGGGATTATACCCAAAAGAGGTTTAAAATTTTTTGAACCCTTCTCCAGTAAACAAGATTTACTGAAGAAAAGAAGAGTGCAGAAACACTATGATGCCTCAGCCTGAAGCTCTTTGAGCTTCTCTTTGACTGCATCGACATGCCCTTTGACACGTACCTTCTCCCACTTGGCCGCCACTTTGCCATCGGGATCAATAATAAAGGTAGAACGCACCACACCCA
>Ga0256843_1001735_pt1 | contig 16744 bp, 20 predicted proteins | sample AlvinellametaG_FD_191572 | JGI IMG/M metagenome (GOLD analysis project Ga0256843, IMG submission 191572) | Pompeii worm associated microbial communities from hydrothermal vent at the East Pacific Rise, Pacific Ocean - Alvinella | ecosystem: Host-associated > Annelida > Integument > Unclassified ... | reverse complement strand
GCATTTGGGATTGTTGAATTTATTGGTTTGTTCAGAAGTCATCCACCTATTGAAAAAAGACTTGAAAATATTAAAAACTATAAAATATAGAAAGAAAATTATTCTTTCTGTATCTAAAATAATATAATAAGAGAAAAGTAAGGCTATATAAAATGTCTGTTGAAAATTTAAAAGAAAAAAATGCTGTTGTAGATTTATATAATACATTAATTAGAAATGAAATAAGACTTCACCCATATAAAACACTCTATAAATCATTAACAAAACTAAATAAAGGACTTAAAGAAGAGAAAAGTAGATATTTTTTTAAAAAGGCAATGACTACAAATCTCTATATAGAAGATATAATAAAAGAAGAAGTAAAATATAACAGAGAGATAATAGAGAAATTCAATTTAGATATAAAAGAAGAATTAAATTCCATAATATACAATGAGGATTTAATAAAAGAATTAAATGAAAACTATGATAATATTGTATTATTATCAAACCTATCAAAAGAGTATGAAGAACCAATAAAAGAACTTGAAAAAAAATTAAAAATAAATAGCAAAATACTATCATTTGAAGTTGGCTTTGTTAAGCCAGATATTGATATATTCAGAGAAGCAGCAAAAAGCATTAATAAATTGCCAAATGAATGTATCATGTATGGAGATAATTTAAAATTAGATATAGAAGGTGCTGAACTGTCTGGATATAAGAAATCTATTTTAGTAGAAAAATGGTGGGATTAAAATACCTCTCCTAAATTCTAAAAAGAGATATTATATAAACAAACATTAAATATTTTGATTATTTGTTTGATTTTTACCTGACTTTTTGTATTTATTATTAACTTCGTTCTCAATTAAAGAATTATTTTCTTTAACAAGATATTTTGCAAAATGTATATGTTCTTTTAGTTCTTTATCGGAGAAAGTAGCAATTGTACCCCCAAGAGTTTCATATAGTGAAATAAGTTCTTCTTTTGATAATTTATTTTCAGAAGCATCTGGTAAATCAAGAAATTTAAATTTATTATTTAAATTGTTTTTTGTCAAAATAACTTGTTCAGAATGGATCAACTCCAATAAAGAAAGTCCTGTATCAAGAAGTTTTTGAAAGGTTTCCATATTTTTTTTATAGATTTTTGCCGTTTCTTGACTAATTAAATTTTTAATTGGGTCTTGTTTGTTTTTTTCGAACATATTATTTATATTTGGAATTATATCGAGAAAATCTCGCAAGTTTTTAAAAAAATAACTCATTTGGTTGTTTCCATTAAAATCTTGATATTTTTTAAGAAGAGATGTCATTTTTTCAAATGGTTCTTTAGATTTATCAATAGTATCAATATCAAACATAATAAGTTCCTTATAGTATATAGAATTATTATAATGGAAAAAATGATTATTAATTTTAAAACAATATTTGACAAAAGAAAAAAAAAATAATAAAATGGCAAAAAAAATAAAAAGGTAGAAAATGGATTGTGGTCTAAAATTAAGACAAATATATGTGGAAGCTATATATAACGATTATTCTACAAAGTTATTTATATTTGAAGAAGATTTGGATATTGATAAAATAAAAGAAAAAGTTAGTGAAGAAATAAAAAAATATGAAAATTTAGATAGTGAATATGTATTAAATCTATATGCTATTTATGAAATAACAAACAAAGAACTAATTAAATTTTCTGTTGAAGAAGATTTTAATTTTCGATATAGGGAAGAAGTAAAAATAGATTTTCCATTTTTGGTTGGAGAAAAAGAGAATTGGACAGTTGAGACACCTGAACAAAAAAAACCATTAAAATACAAATTAGAAAGAGAAATAAGAGAGACACAGTTAATAAGTTGCAATGGGATTGTATTATATAACAATATAGACAGAGTTATAGAAAAATTAAATAAATTAAAACAAATAAAATAAAAGGAATAAAAATGACACAATGGTATGTATTACAAGTTTATGCAAATAGTGAAATGGCTGTTAAAAGAAATATTGAAGCTCAACAAGCACATGGTTTTTTAAATAATATAAAAGAGATTTTTGTACCTGTGCAAGAAATAACTTCAATAAGTCCAAAAGGAAAAAAAACAATTTTGGAAAAAGCTTTATATGCTGGGTATATCTATCTATTGATAGAAGATTTTGATGAAAAACAAATTCCAATGCTGAGAAGTATAAGCAAAGTAAGTAAAATGGTTGGTTCTATAACGGATGAAGAGGTAAATAAATTAAAAGAGAGGATTGCTTCAACGCAAGGAAAAACACAATATAGAGTATCTTATGAAGAAGGTGATAGAGTATTAATAAAATCTGGTGCATTTGAAAATTTCAAAGGTGAAGTTGAGGAATTTGAGCCAGAGAAAAATCAAGTAAAAGTAATTGTAGATATTTTTTCTAGAAAAACAGAAGTAGAATTACCTTTGCAAGATGTTGAGTTAATAATAGAGGATTAAAAATGAAAACTAAATTTAGTAAAATAGGTATTGCTTCTTATAAAGGTGGGGTGGGGAAAACAAGTCTTGGGTATTCATTGGCATATGATTTAGGTTTAAATTATATAACAAATGACACTTCTATAGTATTAAATATATACAAAAAAGCAAAATATATGCCAAAGAAAATCAAAATAACAGAAAACACTCTGTATGATTTTGGAGGTTTTAGGGATTCAAATGCAATAGAAGCAATAAAACAATTAGATCTTTTATTAATACCAATAACATTTGATAGTAATGCTATAATAAAAACAAATGAATTTCTAAGAGATATAAAGAATGAAAATATTAATATTTTATTAATAGCAAATATGATGGAAAATGAAAAGACAAAAAATAAATTTGAGAAAATTTTAAAAGAACATTTTCAAGACATACCTGTTTTATTTTTATCGAATTCAAAATTATTAAAAAATGCAATAGAGAGTGGTTCTTCTGCAACCAAAGTGTATAAAGCAACAAATACAACAAAATATCTATATAGAAAATCATATAAAGAGTATAAAAATATAATAAACTATATAGAGAAAGTTTAAAAGTTTTTTCAAAATAATTAATATTTATTTTATAATAGTATTTATAAAATATTTAATGGGAGATTTTTATAATGTTTGATAATTTTTTTAAAAATCTTCATTATTTTAAATTAATAAATGGGATTCTATTTTTTAATAACAGACAATACAGGTTTGATAATTTAGATGAAAAATTTTTAAATTCTTCTATAATTGATTTATATAATAATGAAGAAACGAAATCAATACTCATTGAAAAAATGTATGAAGTATATACTGAGCTTGAAATAATTTGGGGTAAATCTCAGGGTTATGATGGAAGTAAAAAATATATTGACAGAGTAGCTTATGTTGAATACTTTGATGAAAGATTAAATGAGTTAAGAAGAAGTACAATAAAGAACTATAGATTTTACTCAGAAGAAGAAGAAGAAAAATTTAAAGAATTTATGTCTGAAGCAAAAAATTTATATATATTAATATATGCATAAGGTAAAATAAAATGAAAAGAATAATCCTATCTATATTATTACTTCTAACAGCTACGACAATATTATATGCCAAAATCGATTATTATAAAATTACAAAAATAGAAAAACTGGCGAAAAAAATTCCTGAAAAACAGACAAAAGAAGAGAGAGAAAGAATAAAAAAAGAAGTAAATAAGGAAATTTATAAACTATCAAAGGAAGAAAGAGATTATATAATGCCAAAAATAAAAAAGATAGAAAAAGAAAACAACAAAAAAATACAACAACAAAAAATAGAGAAACTGAATAATAATTTTTTAATAAACAAAAAACTATTTGGTGGTAAGACACTAGGTGAAACGATAACTTTTTAAAGGAAAAAAAATGAAAAAACTAATTATTTTAATGTTAATATCAAGTATAGGTTTTATACAGTTAAATGCAAAAGATAATACTAAAGAAGAAGAACAAATAAAACAGTTAAAAGAGAAATGGGAAAGTAATCCATTATCTTGTTATACAGATGTTTCAAATAATGTTATACAAAAATGTGCTGAAAAAGACCAAGGTGAAATAAACATTCCACTATGTCAAGTTGAAATATTTAAAAAGATTAAAGAAATTTGTTCATATCCAACATTTATTGCAATAGTAAATGATTATGAGAAAAAAACAAATAATAAAATTGATAAAAAAGCAGATATAAAAGATTTACCAAAAGACTTTATAAAGTTCATGAATGATAGAATTAAAATATATCAAAAACAAGCTGTGTTTTTCTCTGGAATGAGCATGGGAAGATATATAGACGCAATTGCTACATTAAAAACAATAAATAAGAACAATGAAAAAAAATAATTTAATAATTATATTAAATATATTCTTAATTTTAACTAATTTAAATGCTTCTTCATATGAAGATTTTAAAAACAATATAAAAAAAAGAGAAGAAATTAAAAATGCCCCTAAAGAGATATTAGATTATAGAAAATCAAAAATAGATATAATAGAAAGAAGATTAAGAGGTTTAGAGCTATCTAAACCAGGATTTAAAGAAGATAATGAAGAGAAAATAAATAAAATAAAAGAGTGTGTAAACAATGGAATGACAAAGCAAGAAATTAAAAACTGCATTCCAAGTATTTTAAGAGAATATTAAACAAAATTTAGATTGGAAGTTTCAGAGAAATCAAGACGAATATCTTTTATTTTAAAATTTAAATTTAATTTATTCATACTTGTAGAATGTGTATTTTGAAATAATCTAAGAGTATTAAAAAGATTATTATTAGAAAAAATATACTTAAAATTATTATTTTTTTTCCAATTTATAAGAGTTTCTTCAATATTATTTAAAACTTCTAAAGTATCTATTTTTTTATCATTAATTGACCCCTGTAAATTATTTAATACATAAGAAACATTATTTTCAGAATCAATAACTGGACATAATAACCCCCAAAGTACAATAATGTCATTAAAATTGTTAATAACAACCAAATTATAAAAATCTGGTTGAAAATGAGAAAGTCTGGCAGAGCTATCTTGAGAAATACAAACACCTTTGACATTAGAACCATTAATACCAATAGGTCTATTATATGGAGTTATATACACCTTATGAGTATTATAATCATTATATAATGGCTGATAATTGATTTTATTTTTAAAAGAAATATTTTCATTAATTGATTTTTTAATAGAACTTAAAAAACTATCTAAATTATACATATTTTTAATAACTTCAAAATCAAAGTCAGGAATATCAATATATTTTTTGATATAATTGTATTCTTTTTCTAGTGATATAGAAATTTCTTTTGAAATAATAGAGTTGATTTTTGTCAGGCTTTTATATGAACTGTCTTTATATTTGTATAAGTATTTCAAATTATATTTAAAAAATGAAAAAATATTGTTTAAATTATTAAAATTATCAGATTGATAACTATTAAAAATAATAAATAAACTATTATTCGTTTTTTTATGTGTATTAGACATTTTTTTGTAAAATGGGTAAAATAAAATGATAAAATCACTGATTTTATTATGTATATTGTAATCTGTTTTTCTAAAATCAAAAAATTTATTTAAAAAGACAACTAACCTTTTTTTTGAGATTCCTAAACCATTATATGTTTTTAAAACATATAAAAATTTATTAAAAAAATCTTCAGTGTTGTTATTTTGATTGTAAAGAGAATATTCAAGAAACAAATAAATATTATTTAAAATGATTTGTTGAAATTGAAAATCAAGATTGGATGATTTTCTTTTAATAAGATTTTTATAATAAAGTTCAAGGTTTTCATATGAAAATACCCCTTGAAAATTTAATAAAATAGCTTTTTTTAAAATGTTAGAAAATTTTAAACAATCATCGGTGGTTTCAAGATTATTTAAAAAAAAATCAATAATAGAAACACTTGTGTTTAAATCTTTATGCTTAATAGAGATTTTAACAACATTTTTAAAAGTTGAAATGAATAAATTATATTCAAAAAAAGAATTTGGTATATCTAAACTTTGTTGAATACTAATTTTTTTAATGAAATCTAAAATTTGCATTAAAGTTTGAGGATGAGTGTCATACAAAGTTCTGAATAAAATAATAAGATTATCCATATCTTTTTTAGAATACTTAAATTTATTAAAAAAGAAATTAAAAACTAAATTTAACTCAGTGATATATTTCTTAATTTCCAAATTAGTTCTTTTCTGTTTAAAATGTAAAGATAAATTATATAGTTGAATATTATTAGTTTTGGCAGTTTTTGAAAAAATTTTTAATTGTAAATATTCATCCGGTTGAAAATACTCTAAAAAAATATTAGAAGAATAAATTGAATCTGAATATCCATTTTTACAAATAAAACTTTTAAGAAAATCAAAAAACTGAAATAATTCATTTTTAAAAAAATATGGAATATTAGTTGTTAAGATATTATGGTTTTCTAAAAATGATTGAAAATCATAAAATTCTTCTGAACTTAAAAATAATTTAAATATATATAAAAAATTTTTTTTATTAATATTTTTTAAAGAATACTTGTTTTTTGTAATTTTTAGATATGATAAACTTGTTATTGAATTTGAGGCAGTTAAAGCATAATACTTAGAATCTTCAAAAAGTTTTTCATATAATTCATTAACAATAGTTTTAGGGAAATCAACTTCACCATATTTTATTTTATAAAGTATAAAATTAATTAAATCTTTGATTAAAATAAGTGGGAAATCTTCTTTGTTAAGATAAAGAGAAGAACCATTTGAATGCTCATAGTCAAGAAAATTAACAATATAATGTTGTATATTATCAATATTAGAATCTGAAGATAAATTATTTTTTTTAATAATAGAAACAATATTGTTGTTTTCATCTTTTAAAAAAAAGAAGTCTTCTGTATTAATTTTATCAAATAATAAATATAAATATTTGATATTATAAAATGGTTTTAAGTATGATTTAAATTTTAAATCATTATATCTAAAAAACTCAACATTTTCAAGAAGCAATTTATAAAGAATAAAATCTAATTTTTTATAAAGCTTATTGTCAATATAAACTTTTGAAAAAGAATGAATATCTCCAAAAGAATTTTTGTCTAATAAAAATTTTCTAAAAAGTATATTTTCTTTACAAAGTAAATAAATTAATTTAACTTTTTTATTAAAGTAAAAAGAATCAGGTGTTTCTTTTAATGCAATATTAATAAGGTTATCTAAAAAAATCAATAATTCATTTTTTGTTACTTTTGAGAGATTCATAAAACATTCCTAAATATTAAACTAAAAAAAATTGCTTTTATATTATATCAAAATTAAATATAAAAAATTGCTTTTATGTTATATTTAATTTTGATATAAAAAATTTCTTGATTTTTAAAAAAAACTACAATTTAAAAAAATTAAATGATATAATAACTAAAACAAAAAAAGAAAGGTTTAAAATAATGGCAAAGCAAGAGATAAATTTAGAAAATATATCAGATTTTTTAGCACCTGTGGAAACAATAGAAGATATTAAAAAATTAAAATCATATAAAGAATTAAAAGTGTCTCCAATATCTTTTTATATTTTAAGATATTTTTTTCAAAAATATATGAGAAAAGGTGAGGGGAATATATATGTAGCTGATTTAATAGAACATTTATCAAAAAGTTCAAAGTTTGAATTCTTAACAAATGGAGAAAAAGAAAACAACCAATATATGGAAGAAGAACTTCCAAATGTATATCAAGAATATAATGAAATAGATATATTTGAAGAATCTGTTAAAGATATTGAAAATATAAAATATATAGAAAATATATATGAGCTTATTCAATTTGGATATCTTGCATTGCAAAATCAAATTGGTATTGACAAAGATATGACTTATTTTAAAATAATAACAAATACAGTAAATGTAACAATAGATTTCTTAGAATTGATAAATAATGGTGAATTAAAACCAAAAAAATATGAGAACAAGACACCATTTAAAGATTATAAAGAATATTTAAAAGAAGTATTTGAATATATAGAATTAAAACAGGGATATCTTGCATTAAAAACAAGTCTTGATAAAAAAAGTCCTGTATTGATAAATCAAAAAGAAAATTATGAAAATCTTAAAAAACAATTAGAAAAAAGAATTTCAAAAAAAATGGATTTTGAAAATCCACTTGAAAGATTTTTTGAAAAGAATAAAATAACAGAAAAACAAAAAGATATATTCTTTTCATTATTAAAAGTAGAATATGATAAAGATTTTTTAGCATATACAAATGAAAAAAATATGATAAGACTATATTTTGAAGAAATGCCAGAGATAATATCAGAGGAAGAGAGATATTTTGGAATAAACAAAGATTTTATAAATATAGAATATTCACTTAACCCATTTACAAACGAAGGTGATTTCTTTTATTATTTATCAGATGAAATATTAGATGATTTCATGATTGAAAAAAGTAATGAGGAAAAGAAGAAAGAGAAGGCTACTTTAAAGCAAGTAGAAAAACTAATAAAAGGTGAAGCAGATTTTGAAATAATAGAACCAAACCAAAATTATGAAACAATAATTTTATCAAAAGAGACAGAAGAATTAATAAAAACAATGGAGACACAATTAGATGAAAAAATATTTGAAAAATTACAGGAATGGGGATTAAAGACAAATAATAAAATAGAAGCAAGAGTCCTTTTTAGTGGAGACCCTGGAACTGGTAAAACAGCCACTGCTCATGTGATAGCAAGTACAATGGATAAATATATATTGTCTTTTGACTGTTCCAAAATATTATCAATGTATATTGGAGAAAGTGAAAAGAATGTTAAAAAAATATTTGATACATATAAAAAATTGCAAACAGAATTAAATTATTCTCCTATATTATTATTAAATGAGGCAGACCAATTTTTAAGTACAAGAACAAGCCATAATTCAAGTGCAGACAAAATGCATAATCAAATGCAAAATATATTTTTAGAGGAATTTGAAAAATTTGAAGGAATATTGATAGCAACAACAAATTTAAAAGATAATATAGATAAAGCATTTTCTAGAAGATTTAATTATAAAATAGAATTTAAAAAGCCGGATTATGAAACAAGATTGAGAATTTGGAAACAAAAAATTCCAAAACAATTGCCAAAGAAAAAAGACTTTGATTTTGAAACCCTTGCAAAATATGAGCTAACAGGTGGTGAAATTGATTTAATTGTTAAAAACACTGCAATGTATAATGCAACAAATAATAAAAATAAATTTGAAGAAGATGATTTTATAAAATTCATTAAAAAAGAGAAAGAAAACTCTTTTGATATAGATTCAAAAAAATTAGGTTTTTTAAATTAATATGAAAGCAGATTAATGAAATAATCTGCTTTTTCCTTTATTTTTTGTTTCTGGTTTTTTTGGATTTTTTTTTAAATAAGAAGACTTAATCAGAGATAAAACACCTTCAAAATTATCAATATATTTAACATTGTCAAATGAACTTAATCTATTTAAATCTTTTTCTGAATATATTTTTCTTTTTTTAAAATTAAATAATATACCAATATCTTCTTTATTATTTTCACAATGTAAAATCACATTTTTAATATTGTCGTCAATAAAAATTGAACCTTTTGAGTGAACATATTTTTTTCTAGCTGAGATAACCTCAGATATAAATGGTGAAATGTTTTTTTCAATATGAGATAATTTATGTTTCTTTTGCTCAGAAGACATTGAAGAAGTAATAACTACAATATCAAAACCTTCATTTTTTAGAAAATTTAAAAAATCAATAGAAAAATCAAAGAATTGGCTATTTTCATAGATGTCTTTAAAAAAATTTTCATCTTTTCTATTATCATTCAAAACAGAATTTATTTCTTTTTTAAAGAGTCTTTCATTTTCAAATGATATTTGTGTATCTTCATTTATATGAGAGTTTATTTGTCGAAAGAATGGTTGACTAAAATCAATCAAAGTATCATCGTAATCAATGGTTATCTTTTTCATTTAAAAAAACCTTAAATTTTATTTATAAAATTATAATAGATAAAAAATAAATTAAAGATATGAGAGAAAATAATGAAAATAATGAAAAAGACTTATGTTTTAATAATAGGAATATTTATTATTTTTTCAATCAATTCAGAAGCAAAAGATAACTATTTAGAGATTTATAAAGAAAAAGCAAAATTATATAAAATAGATTATAAAACATTAAGAGCAATCGCAGAAGTAGAGAGTGATAACATACCATATGTAATAAATGTTAATAAAAAAGAGAAAAAATATGAAGGCTCTCATGTTTTTAAAACAGTAAAAGAAGCAGATGAATATATGGATAAAGTATTAGAAAAAAACAAATTAAATTATGATATTGGGATTTGTCAAATAAATTCTTGGTGGTTGAAAAGATTAAAGTTGAAAAATGAAGATTTATTAAATCCAACAAAAAATATAGAGATATCTGCAAGAATATTAAAGCACAATTTATATATATGCAATAACAATCTAGAGTGTGCTTTAAGTGTATATAATACAGGAAAGAAAGATTCGAAAGTTGGAAATCTATATGCTAAAAAAGTATTAAAAGCAAGAAAAAGAATATTCAATGACTAGACAGAAAATATTTGAAATGATATAATTAATAAAATTATCATTAAAAATTAGATAAACCCAATATAATAAGAAAAAAAAGGAAATAACATGAAAGATATCAAATGGTATTCAAAAGTAAAAAATGAAGAAGGGACTGTGTAATGAAACAAAAACTACAATTAATAATAAATCAAAATGATTCTGAAAAGACAATAAATATATACCCTCAAAGATTAGTTGAATTTTTTGATATTTTAAGATTCAAAGATAATATAATTCTAAAAGTAGATAGAGTTGGGAATGTAGAAAAAGTAAATTATGAAGATCTTGTTGAAGAAGACTTATCTATTGAAGAGGTAGAAAAAGTAAGAGAACTTTTAAAAGAAGAAGCTAAAAAATATGCCATTATAAATAAAGATACATTCATTAAAGGTGCTTCAAAAGACTTAACAATAATTGAAAATACTTTATTGGAGGGTGTTAAAGAAGTGGAATTATCTTCTGGAACTATTGTTATAAATAATAAATACAGGATAGATACAAAACTAGATGATTTTGAAGAAGTTTATCATAAACTAAAAAACATTGAAGGAAATAGAAAAGAAGAAGAAAATAGAAATATTGAAAAACTTAAAAAATCAGAATTAGAAATATTAAAAGAAAAAGTAGGGATAAAAGAAGAAGAATTAAGAAGAAAAGATATATTATGCAAAGAAGCTATTAAAGAATTAAAGGAAGAGATAAATAAAAAAGAAGAAGAATACAATGAATTAAAAGATAATATTATAAAAGAACACTCTGAAATGGAAAAAGAGAAATATCAACTAAATATTACAATAAATAGACTTGAAGAAGAAATTAAAGATTTAAATAAAAATTTGGAAGACAATGAAGGCAAACTAAAAAAACAAACAAAATCAAAAATAGGATATATTATTCTATTGATAACAACAATTTCACTTGTCTTTGTTTATGAGGGTTCTAAAGAAGAGAACGGATTAATAAAATATATGGAAACTATAAAACAGAAAACAATAGAAAAGAAAATAGAAGCAAACCAAAAAGAGACAAATTCCTCAATAACAAAATAAAACTTTCATAAAAATCATATCTACAATATTTTAATGTAGGTATGAAAAAAATCAATATATATAAGAAAAAAAATAAAAAGCAATATAATTAAAATAAAAAGGAATATTTTTGAATAAAAAAATAGTATTATCATTATTATCAGGTTTACTTTTAACTACTACATTAAGTGCAGAAGAAGTAAAAACAGAGACAAACCTAAGTTATATGCAAAGTAAAGGTAATTCAGACATAATGAATACCTCTGTTGATTTCAAGGGTGAAAAGAAAATTGAAAAAAACATATATAAAACAAATATAAATTGGTATTATTCAGAAGAAAACAGTGTAGAAACAAAAAATAAATTAACAGTAAATATAACTTATGAGTATGAATTAAATAAAAAAATAAATTTAAATTATATGGCTCAGTATGAAGATGATAAATTTTCAAGTTTTAACTATAAATTTTTTACAGGTCCTGGTGTTATATATAAAGCTGTTAAAAACCAAATACAAGAATTAAAACTTGGGGTAAGTTTATTATATGAAAAAGATAAACCAAATACAGGAAAATCAATTGATTATATGGCTGTAATGGGAACAGAAGAATATAAATATAAAATAACTAAAACAGTTCATTGTGCACAAGATTTTTCAATTAGAACAGAGGTAGAGAATACAGATAACTATAATGCAACTGCAAATTTTGGAATAACAAATAAATTCAATAAATATTTTTCAGCAAGTGTAAAATATAAAATAGATTATACAAATAAAGTATTACCTGGTATTAAAAATACAGATAGAGTATTTACAGCAGGATTAACAATAAATTATTAATATTTAAGAAAAAATTAAAAATAATTATGCTATAATTATAATCTACAAGTCAAAAGGGGCTGACATGGTTTCGACAGGAATAATGTAGGTTATAGTAGCATGTCGGACTGAGCATTTCCGTTATACGGCTCAAACATTGTAAATGCAAACAATACAGATTATAACCCAGCTTTAGCAGTAGCTTAAGTTTATCCACCTTTTAAAGGTTTGGGTTGCTTCTCCTATTGTTCTAAATTGATAGGATTTTGAAGTATCATGAAAAATTTAGATATATTTTAGGTAATTCCAAAGCCTGAAATGAATGTATTTGGATAGTCTTATAGTAGCTTTGTAAGTTGTGTGAATATAAGGTGAAACAAAACAACTTTTCTAAGCATGTAGAAGCTATAACAAACTTATTTTTGGACAGGAGTTCAATCCTCCTCAGCTCCACCACAAAATCTTTCAAATAAATTAAACCAATAAAGTAAAAAAATAATTATAATAGTTTAAAACAAATGTTTAAAGGCTTATTACAATGTCAAAAGAAAAATTACAAAAATATTATCAAGATAATATTATTGGAACAGAAACAGGAATATATATATCATTAAAAGACTATTTGAAAATAGCAACACAAGATATATTTTTTGGAGATCCAGAAAATGAAGATTTACAAAAAGTTTTAGAAAAAGAAGTTGAATATCAAAAAGAAAATTTAAAAGAGATAGAAAAAGAGAAGGAATTAATGGAAGCTTATAAAAAAGATGAAAAAAATTTTGTAATATTAATTGAAAAAGAAGGTGAAAATGAAATAATTAAACTGGTAAATAAAAAAGGTGAAGAAATAATCTTAAAAGAAGAAGAAATTTATAATGAAAAATTAAAAAGCGAAGAAATAGAAAAGAAAAAAAGAGAAGAAATAAAAGAGAAAGAAAAAGAATATAAAGAACAAAAAGAAGATTTTAAAATAAAAAAAACAGAAAAAGGTGAATGGGTATTAGAAAATATAAAAACTAAAGAAGAAATAAAAATAGAAACAGAAGAAGGGAAGCAAAACAAAGCATTCAGTAATGATTTTATAAAAGAATTTGAAAAATATAAAAATGAAAATAAAAAAGAAGAAGAAAAAAATAAAGAAAGTTTATTTACAAAAATGAAAGAAGGAAAATATGGAACAAAAATAAAGAACCTATCAGTAAAAGATTTCAAAGAAATGAAATTTATAGATAGTGTAGACGAAAAAGGACAGAAAGTTGTTAGTATTATAGTAGAAGGTAAAACAGTTCCTATTTATTATATAAGCAGACATGATAAAAAACCTATAATATATGACAAGAATATATCAACAAATTTAATGAAAACATTAAATTATATAAAATTACAAAAAGAAAATGAAAGTTTAAATATAAGAGAAAGAACACAAAATAATTATAATTTAAAAGAAAAAGAAGAAGTATTAGAGAAGTTATATTCTAATATAGCAAGTATTCCTCCAGAAGGAGAAAATGAAGCATTAAAAACTGCTAAAAAAGATATTAAAGAAGCCAATAAAAAGAAGCATTCAAATGTATTGGCATATAAATATCAAAAAATGAAAACAAAAGTGAAAACAGTTACAGATGATATGCTAAGAAAATTAGATGAAAGAAAAAAAGCAAAAACAAAAGAGGTAAAAAATACTCTAAAAGAAAAAGTGTTAAAAATAAAGCATACGACAGAATTGATACAAAATCTAAAAGTAAATCTAAAAGCAAAGTACGGTTTATTAAAAAATGCTCCAAAAGTATATGATAATAATTTAAATGAACATAAATCAAATCTATCAAACGGACAAGCACCAGTAGCTCCAAATAAAAAATAAAAAAAGGAAAATAAATGGGTCAAATAGTAAAAGATAAAAATAAAATGGAAGTATATCTAGAAAAAATAGATGAAAATATTGATTTCTTCATTGAAAGACATTTTTTATTTGAAGAAGATGGAGAAGATTTAAATATAAATGATTTTTATGAAATAATAAATTCATTAGAAGAGATGAAAAGTATAATAAAAAATGATGGAGTTGTATTAAAAACATTTTTTGATAGAACTTTGAATGAAATGGAAAAATTCAAAAAAGAGGTTAATCTTATATACATATAAAGCCACCAAAATAATATTGGTGGTTATTTTAATTTAATTGTTCTATTTACTGTATTTACATTTTTTAATTTTAACAGAGTGTTTTTTAACAGAAGGAACAGTCTCTTTTTCAACAATTTCAACTTCTCTTTTAACTTCTGGTGGAATTATCTTATTGATTAATCTTTTAGGAATCCAAACCTGTGCGGAAGAAACAACAGAATGGTCTTCCATATTTATAATTCTAGCATTAACTACTGCTCCTCTTTTATAATGAGTACAAGTTCCAGATAATACTAAATTAATATTATATTCTTTTCTAAGTTTATCCGTATCTCTGCTAAAAATATAATCTCCATCATTTTTGATATTAATACTATCCATAGTTTTAAAATCTACAACTGTAAATCCTCTGACTTGAAGTTCATGAATTAAATTTTCAGTTAAAATATTACCAACTTTGCTAGTATTGGAGAAATCATTTAGTGGAACAAAAGAAGTTATTGCTATTCTATTATCAGAAATATTTTTAAAATTTCTATTATTTAATAACTGTTCTCCTAAATCATTGACAATTTTGTTCATTAGTCCTGCTTCATTAACAGTAGAAACAAGAACACTTTCCCATTTTTCTCCATTTATAATAGCTGTCATAGCTGATAATTGAGAAGAAGCTAAAATTCCAAAAGCCACTGTGCTTAATAATAATTTTTTCATATATTAATCCTTTATTTATCTTTTTTTCTTACTAAAACTGGAAATGAGCTATATCCAGGATCATTACTATAATTAATTATTTGAACTTCTTTTGGAACTTCTTCAACTTCAACTTCAACAACTTGAATGTCTTTTTTTGCTTCATCTTCAATAGAGATAGAGTATTCTTCATCTGTATAAAAATCACAATATTTCAATGGATTTTCAGTATATTGTTCAATTAAAACAGGTAAATTTTCTATTTTTTGTTTTGAAGTATTTGAATCTTTTTGGGTGTCCTTAGTATCTTTGCAAGGTTGTAAATTATGGCAACCAGAAAAAAGAAGAGCACTGCTAAGAGCAACTAATGAGATAAGTTTAAATTTCATATATTTTTCCTTACTTATTTATTTAAAAATATTATAAATAAAAAAAATTTATTTAAAATGAAAATTTTTAAGAAGGAGTTGGTGTAGATTTCTTGTTTTTATTAATGATAGAATCTATCTTTGTATTCAAGATTTCAATTTTTAAAAGAATATTTTGATAACGTTTGTCATCTTTTCCAATAAAAAGAAGTTCTTGCTCTAAAATTTCTAATTCTCTTAAAAGAATATTGATGTTTTTTGTATCTTGAAGATAATCCATTAATAAGACCCTTATTTTTTTTCTATATAAATATGTAAAAAGAATTATAATAAAAAAATATTGAAATGAAAAAATGAGAAATAAAAATGAACAAAAAGATAAAAATATTAATATATGTATCTATTACATTGTTGTTGAATCAGGAGATTTCAGCTAAGATTTATTATACGAATATAAGAAATCATTATGGTTTAAAAAAAGAAAAAAATATAAAAGTAATAAATGGACAGAAATATCTTATAGAAAAAATAAATAAGAATGATTATATTTTATATAAACTAGATAAAGAAGAGAAAGTTAAAATAATAAATAAGAATGAAAGTGGAAATATAAATATAAAAAGAAATAAAACAAAGAAACAAAAAGACAAAAATAAAGAAGATAATAGAACAAAAGAAGAATTAAAAATAGAAAAGAATAAGTTTTTTGACAAGAAAGAAGAAAAAGTAAGTGAAAAGAAAAACAGAAAGCCAAAAATAAAGAAGATAAAAAGAAAAAACCAAAAAGAAAAAGATAATTCATTAAAAAACAAAAGTGAAAAACAAAAAGAAGAATGCTTGATAAAAGAGCAAGACATCAATTTGGAAGATTTTAATTATTTAGTTTTAGAAAAAGAAGCAAATGAAGAAGATATCAAGGATTACAGAAAGAGATATAAAAAAGCAATTTTATCATCAAAAAGAAATATAACAAAATATTTAAATTCAATAAAATTAAAATTTTATAAAGATAAATGTAATATTAACAAATATTATAAAATAAAAGAACCTAATATAAATTTTTGTAAAAAAAGAAAGTTGATGAAAGGCTTATTAAAAGAATGT
>Ga0256843_1001734_pt1 | contig 16744 bp, 17 predicted proteins | sample AlvinellametaG_FD_191572 | JGI IMG/M metagenome (GOLD analysis project Ga0256843, IMG submission 191572) | Pompeii worm associated microbial communities from hydrothermal vent at the East Pacific Rise, Pacific Ocean - Alvinella | ecosystem: Host-associated > Annelida > Integument > Unclassified ... | reverse complement strand
AAGTGGTGAAGTTGTGAAGAGGAAAATATTTATAAAGTGGAAAAAAGGAGAATAAATGATATTTGTAGACGCATGTTTTGGTAAAGAAACGGAATATACGCCGGTATGGATGATGAGACAGGCGGGAAGATATTTGCCTGAATACATGGAAGTAAGAAGAAAAATCGGAAATTTTCTTGATATGACAAGAAACCCTGAAGTGGTTGCGGAAGTTACTATTCAGCCTATAGACATACTTGATGTTGATGCTGCCATACTTTTCAGTGATATATTAAATCTTCCTATGGAAATGGGACTTCCGTTAAGATTTGAAAAGGGAGTGGGACCTGTATTTGATAAGACAATAGACACGGAAGAAGATATCGAAGCGCTTGATTCAAGTGCTGATGAAAAACTCGAATACGTTTATAAAGGTGTAAAGTTAATCAGAGAAAGATTACCTGAAGAAAAAGCTCTTATCGGGTTTGCTGGAAGTCCTTGGACGATTGCCACTTATATGGTAGAAGGAAGAGGGTCTAAACAGTACGCAAAAATTAAAAAAATGGTTTATTCAGACCCGATGATGCTTCATAGACTCCTTGCATTCAATACGAAAGAAACAATTGAATACCTCTCAAAACAGATCGATGCCGGTGCAAATGCCGTAATGGTGTTTGACAGCTGGGGAGGTGCTTTAGAAAAAGAGAAGTTTTTTGAATTTTCATGGAACTATATGAAAGAAATAGCTAAAAACATTAAAGCAAAATACCCTCATATCCCTGTAATTTTATTTTCAAAAGGTGTTGGGCTTTATATGGATGAAATGGACGGTGAGTTTGATGTAGTGGGTGTTGACTGGGCTACACCGATTGACCATGCGCTTAGAATATTCAAAGACAACTACACACTTCAGGGCAATATGGAACCTACACGTCTTTATTCAAAAACGGCTACAAAAGAGGCTGTTGAAAAAATAGCCGGAATTATGAAAGGCCACAGACACATATTTAACCTCGGACACGGAATTCTTCCGGATGTTCCAGTTGAAAATGCAAAATATTTCGTAAATTTATGTAAAGAACTTACAAGGAGAGGTTAATGAACCTAAGAAGACTTAGACTAAACAGCAACTTAAGGGATATGGTCAGAGAAAACCATGTGCATGTAGAAGATCTGATAATGCCTGTATTTATTAAAGAAGGGCTTGAAGGCAAGAATGAAATAAAATCAATGCCGGGGATTTATCAGTTTGGAGAAAAAGAGTTTTTGGATGAAATTCAGCAGTGTATCGACCTTGGAATTAAAGCGGTAATACTTTTTGGGATTCCTAAACTAAAAGATTCGTGCGGCAGCGACGCACTTGATGAAGAAGGTCTGATTGCAAGAAGCGTAAGGGCTGCAAAAAAGGCATTCGGAGATAAAATAGCTATTATTACGGATCTTTGTTTTTGCGAGTTTACGGATCACGGGCACTGCGGTATTATAAATCCCCACCTTAAAACGGTGGATAACGAAGCAACTCTTGAAATCAGCGCTAAACAGGCGATTGTTCACGCAAAAGCGGGTGCTGATATGATAGCACCGAGCGGTATGATGGATAATATTATTGAGACACTCAGAACGGCTCTTGATGAAGACGGTTTTTCGCATATTCCAATTATGAGCTACTCTACTAAATTCGCAAGTGCGTTTTACGGACCGTTCAGGGATGCTGCCGAGAGTGCGCCTGTAGATAACGAATATGTGCCTAAAAACAGAAAAACATATCAAATGGATATAGCAAATTCCCGTGAAGCTCTGCTTGAGAGCATTATAGATGAAGCACAAGGCGCTGATATTTTAATGGTAAAACCGGCACTTGCGTTTATGGATATTATTAAAGAGATAAAAGAAAACACATTAAAACCTCTTTGCGTATATAACGTAAGCGGCGAATATTCTATGGTGAAAGCTGCGGCGCTAAACGGATGGATGGATTATGACACTTTAATGATGGAAATACTTACGTCATTTAAAAGGGCAGGGGCGGATATGATAATTACATATCACGCAAAAGATGCCGCAAAACTGCTTAAGTAATGGTATAATTATTATAAAAATATAAACTTTAAAGGGAGAAAATGAAATTAACAATTGCAACTCGTGGAAGTAAACTTGCTTTATGGCAGGCGGAATGGGTAAAAAGTAAACTTGAAAAATTAGGACATGAAATAGATCTTAAAATCGTAACTACCACAGGCGATAAAATCCTTGATAAGCCGTTGGCTGAAATAGGAGGAAAAGGGCTTTTTATTAAAGAAGTGGAAGAGGCTCTTTTAAGAGGCGACGCACAGATTGCCGTACATTCACTAAAAGATTTTCCAACTCAGTATGAGACAGATCATTTCACATTAGCGGCTATTCCGGTAAGAGAAGCGGTTGAGGATGTGTTTTTAAGCGAAAATTTTGAAACTTTGGCTGAACTTCCTCACAATGCGGTTGTGGGAACAAGCTCAATAAGAAGAGCTATGCAGCTTAAAGCATTCAGAGACGATCTTGTAATTACAGACCTTAGAGGTAATGTTGATACGAGAATCAATAAACTTAAAGACGGAAAATACGACGCTATTATCCTCGCACATGCGGGAGTTAAAAGACTTGGACTTCTTAAAACTGTAAAATATTTTGAAGTTCTTGATACCGATATTATGATTCCTGCTATGGGGCAGGGAGCTCTTGGAATTGAAACAATAAACGATCCTAAAGTAATTGAGGCGGTTAAACCTCTAAATGATTTCAGAACACAGATCTGTGTAACTATCGAAAGAGATTTTGTGGATACCCTAAACCTTGGATGTCACGCTCCTGTGGGTGTATATGCGAAACTTATGGTTGATGATTCTATAAAAATCAAAGCGGCTTTACTTAAAAATGATAAAATGATTAAAAAAGAGCTTGTAGTATCGTTTGACGAATGGGAAAACGCAGGTAAAGAATTTGCAAAAGAATTTATGTAATTGGAGATAATATGGGCAATAAATTTCAAAATGAAAAAATAGATTTCAAAAAACTCAGCAAATTCTCAAGACACGCTCCAAGATACACAAGTTATCCTACAGCTGTGGAGTTTAAAGATTTAAGCGAAGAGGATATACTTCCCTTTTTAAAGGGTGATAAGCCTCTTAGCCTTTATTTTCACCTTCCGTTTTGTAAGAGTGCTTGTTATTTCTGCGGATGTAACGTAGTGTATACGTCAAAAGCCAATAAAAGAACAAGATATATCGAATACCTTGAAAAAGAGCTTGAAACATTAAGCAAGCATCTTGATACAAGCAGGCTTGTCAGACAGGTGCATTTCGGAGGAGGGACACCTACGTTTTTTACCCCGGAAGAACTTGCAGAGGTTTACTCGTTAATTAAAAAGCACTTCAAAAACTATGAAGATGACGCTGAAATAAGCGTGGAGATTGATCCGAGGTTCTTTTCACGCGAACATATGGACGTTATGAAAGAATTTGGTGTAAACCGTATAAGTTTCGGGGTTCAGGATTTCAATGAAGAGACACAAAAAGCCGTAAACAGAATCCAGCCGTTTGATCTTACAAAAGAAGCGGTCGACATTGCGAGGGAAGCAGGGATAAATTCTATAAACATAGACCTTATATACGGGTTACCTTACCAGTCTCTCGAGACGTTTAAAAAGACGCTTGATCTTGTTTTAAAGCTCGATCCGGACAGACTTGCGGTATTTAACTACGCACACGTACCATGGATGAAAAAAGGTATGAGAAAGATTGACGAAACAACCCTTCCAAGCCCTGAAGAAAAACTTAAAATCTTCAAATACGTAATTGATTTCTTTGAAAGCAACGGATACGTAATGGTCGGAATGGATCATTTCGCAAAACCTGAAGACGAACTTTTTAAAGCAATAGCGAAAGGGGAGCTGCACAGAAACTTCCAGGGTTATACTACAAAAGGCGGAGCGGATTTAATTGGTGTGGGTCTTACATCGATAGGTGAAACCGAAGATGCGTATATGCAAAACTACAAAGATCTGAAATCTTACGAAAAAGCCGTTGATGAAGGTAAAATCCCTGTATTCAGAGGTGTGATACTCAGCGAAGAAGATAAAATCAGAAAATATATAATTATGGAAATGATGGCGAATTTCAGTTTTGACATTAAAAGATTTGAAGAAAAATTCGGAATTGATTTCTTTGATAAATTTGCTGAAGAAGTTAAAGAGCTGCAGGAGTTTGTAGACGAAGGTCTTGTGGAAATTACGCCTGAGAAAATAGAAGTAAACAAAACGGGAAGTCTACTTATCAGAAACATAGTGCTTCCGTTTGATGAATATTTCAAAAAAATGGCAAATCAAAAAGTGTTTTCAAAATCAGTTTAAGGAAATGAAATGATTATTTCAATAGGTAACCTGCCTTTAAAAGACATTAAAGCCGATGTGTTTTTACATCCGGTAAAATATAAAGATTCAATTACATACGAGCCGATGGCTGAAGAAGCCGTAATTGCGCTTATTGCAAAACATTTTACGTATGATAACGTGCCTGAGAAGGTAAAAGAGTATTTTGACGAAATGGATGACGGATATCTCTTCGGGGAGAGCAACTTTGACGAATTTGACCTTGAAAAACTGCAAAAAGGCAAAATTTTAATAGGAAAGGATGTTTTGGCCCATCCGAATGTTGAAAATATTAAAAAATTTTTGTGCCTTTTAAGGGATTTCGGCGGATTTGAAATCGAAGGAATAGATCTTCCTGTATTTTTTGAACCGAGCGATCCTGTTTTGGAAGAGATTGTAGAAGTGGAAAAAGAATATGAAATAGAACTTGAAGAAATTGAAGAGCTTGATACGTTTGACGGAAGCGTCGTTTACTGCTGTACTGACAGATTTGTGGTAAAAGAAGATGAAGTTCTGGCATCTCAGCAGTTTGTAATTGCAAATAAAATTAAAAGCCTTGAAGTTTTGATTGACGGTGAAACTAAGAAACTTCATAAGTTAAAAGATCTAAAAGGTACATTTGGTATAATATTGAAAGACACGGATGATTATCCTTTTAAAAGGGTGGAAATAAGGAGTTTATAATGAGTTTTAATCCTCCTACGTATAAATACAGCGATTATGTTAAATGGGAAGGGGATTGGGAGCTGATAGAAGGGTATCCTTTTGCAATGGCTCCTTCCCCTCTTGGAAAACATCAATATTTAGCAATGAAACTTTCCCGTGTTTTAGACGAAGCGTTGGAGGAATGCGAGTGTGATCCTTATCCGGAACTTGACTGGATAATTGATGAAAATACGGTTGTAAGGCCTGATATTGCAATTTATTGTGAAGAGATTGAGAACTATCCTAAGACAAATCCTAAAATTATAATAGAAATTATTTCCGAATCCACCGCGGAAAAAGACGAAAAAATAAAATTCAAACTGTATGAAAGGGAAAAAGTCGAATATTATGTGCTTGTGTATCCTGATTTTGAAAAAGTAAAAATTTATAAACTTGATAACAAGGAATATGATAAAGTTTACGAAGGAGACGGCAGGTTCAGATTCGATTTGTGCGATATGGAAGTGGATTTTAAAAAAATTTTTAAAAGGAGGAGATAATGGCTGTAAATGTTTGTGTTCCTTTGGCTAACGGATTTGAAGAAATCGAAGCTATGAGTTTGATTGACGTAATGAGAAGAGGAGGACTGAACGTCATCGTTGCAGGTGTAGGTGGCGACGTAATTTACGGAGCTCATAATATAAGAGTAATTCCTGATACGAAAATTGAGCTTGTAAATGCTGATGATCTTGATTTGGTGGTGCTTCCGGGAGGACTGCCGGGTGCTATTAATCTTGCAGAAGATGAAGCTACACAAAATCTTCTTAAAGAAATGGATAAAAAAGGTAAATATGTAGGTGCAATATGTGCGGCTCCTTATGCGCTTGAAAAGGCGGGTGTGCTTAAAGACAGCTATACCGCATATCCTGGATGGGAAGGAAACATCAGAAAAGAAGGGTATGTGAGTGATGCGAAAGTGGTTGAAGATAAAAACGTACTTACATCAAAAGGTCCGGGGACTGCAATATGTTTCGGTCTTGAGATTGTTAAAAAATTTGCCGGAGAAGATGTTTATAATCAGCTTAAAGCAGGGCTTTTAGCAGATTTTTGTTAGTTGAAATTTATTAAAGGAGGGGAAAATGAGAGGACTTGAGGCACTTGATTTTTTCCTTGAAAACTGGCATTCGAAAATGAGGGAATTTGATGATTTCTGTGAGTTCGATGCGCTTGTTGAATATCATTTCGGAAGCGATACGAAGGTATATAACGCACCCGTTGTGGTTGAAAAATATTTTGAAAGAAAAATTACATTTAACGGAATAGAGGATATTAACGAATTTCTGCCTGAAGATGTGGAGTTTGATCCTGAGAGCGGAAACCTTTATATAAAAAGAAATCTCTTTGAGATTAAAATAGCTCCTAAAATCTGTTAGGAGTCTTCTTCCGTTTCGAGCTCCATCGACATCAAGTACATATCCTCCCCGTCAATAATTTTAATATGGGGTGAATTACACTTGGGACACAGATATTCATCTTTTTTAAGTTCACTTTTTTCTCCGCAGTCTTTACATTCAACGACGACAGGCTGAATATGCATTATAAATTCTGCGTTTTCACACATCGTACCTTCTTTGAACGTTTCAAATGCGGTTTTTAGAAGGTCCGGTTCAACCCCACTTAGTACTCCGATTTTAATTTCAAGTTTGGTTACGAATTTGGCGTTGTGTTTTTTTGCGTTTTCTTCCGCAAGTTGTAACAGTGAATCCACGATTGAATATTCATGCATGAAAAATCCTTTAATATTTGTAAAAAAACGGTTGTTTTTTATAATAAAAAGTTATCGTAAAGCGATATATTTATGAAATTATATTATAATAATAGAAAAAAAGGCGTAAAAGTGAGTAAAGAAGAAAAAAAAGAACTGATAATGAAAACGGCTCTGAATCTTTTTGCCAAACAGGGTTTTTATAATACTACGATTGCCGATATAGCAAAAGAGATGGGAATGAGTGTAGGTAACATGTATAACTATTTTCCCTCTAAAGAATCGCTTGCAAAAGAGCTTTTAATATACACTTCCAAGAAATTCGGTGATGAAATAAGAAAAATCAATGAAATGGATATTACAAGCAGGGAAAAAATAAAAAAAATAGTTGAGCTTTATTTCAATATGGCATTGAACGAACCTGAACTTGTTGATTATTTTATGAGGGTTTACCTTTCAAACAAAGAAATATTTGCAAACGGCTGTGAGGGAATGCTTTGTGTATCGGCGTTCGTAACTGAAATAATGATCTTCTTCGAAGAAGGAGTCAGAAAAAAAGAGCTTAAAAACCAGGACTTTTTTGCAGCTTTCGGTCTGTTTATGGGATATGTCGGAGGACTTGCGTTTTTAAATAAAGAAGGTATTTTATCTAAACCGCTTCTTGAATATGTTGAACCGGTAAGTGAGAATATTTACAATGCACTCAGAGCTTAATGTAATCTGGATTGATGCGGTTACATGTTATGGGTGTACTCATTCATTTTTAAATTACAAAGAGATCTCTTCTCTTTTTGAAAAAGTTAACTTTCAATACCATCCTCTTTTTCTTTCAGATAATCTTGAAATTAAACAGTGCGATTTATTAATCGTAGAAGGTGCATTAAAAAACAATTACCCTCGACTCGGACAGTCTTTAAACGAACTTGTTTCAAAACTGTTTTTTAAAGCCAAAAAAGTACTTGCACTTGGTACATGTGCGGTTTACGGGGGGATTTTCGGTGAGGGTTTAATGTATAACAAGGATCAAAAAGGACATTATTATAAATGCAAAGATAAAATAATAAATCTTCCGGGATGTCCTCCACATCCGGACTGGATAGCATTCGTACTTGACATGATGAGTGAAAATAGAAACATAGCACTCGATGAATTAAACAGACCAAAAGACATTTTTTCATACACATCTCATATGGGGTGTACAAGAAACGAATATTTCGAGTGGAAAATCGATGCTGAAAGTTTCGGAACGAAAGAAGGATGCCTTTTTTATTTTCAGGGATGTCAGGGACCTTTTACCCACAGCAGCTGTAATAAGGTTCTTTGGAATGAAGTAAGTTCAAAACCGAGAGCCGGAACTCCGTGTTTCGGATGTACAGAACCAGGGTTTCCTAAAAACGAGCTGTTTAAAACGGATACGTTTATGGGGATACCGGCGAATATTCCTTTGGGTGTGAGTAAAAGGGCGTATTTGACTATCAGCGGTATTGCAAAAAGTTTAAATAATGAACGTTTGAGTGAAAAACTTATAGATTATAAATGCAGGGATAGTAATGAAAATCACTAAAAATATTATAAACAAAATAGAAGGTGAAGCCACATTAAAAATTTACGGAGAAAAAACGATAGATTATGTGGAAATAGAGTTTTGGCAGTATCACGGTATTGAAGAGTATCTTAAAAACAGGCATTTTATGGATGCGCTTGTAATTAACCCAAGGGTATGCGGTATCTGCGGACACTCTCATTTATATGCTACGGTAAAGGCGATTGAAAAAGTTTTTAACGCTGAAGTACCGAAAAAAGCAAAAATTTTCAGAGAAGTCACTTCTTTACTTGAAGTTATTGAAAATCATATCAAATGGTTTTATATCACTATTTATCCCACTCAGGTTAAAAGTAAAGAGTATATTTTTAAAGCGGTTAAATTTTCATCTAAAATCTCAAAAGCAATAGCAATTCTTGCGGGTCAGTTTCCTCACAATTCGTATATGATTCCCGGCGGTGTAACCTGTGATCCTACTTATATGGAAATTATGCGTTTAAAAGATCTAATCAGGGAAATTAAAGAAGAGTATTTAAAAGAAATTATGGATGAGAGCCTTTCTTCGCCGGATTTGAACAGATTTTTTGAAAATGTGCCGAAAGTTATAGGTAAAAGTTTAAACAGGTTTCTCGTTCTCGGTGAGTCAGGTTATTACAAGCCAAACGGAAACTATGAAAAAGTTACGGAACAAAAAAGCTCTTCTTTAAGTAAAAACGCGATGTATGAGAATGAGTTTTATGAAGTGGGTCCTCTTGCAAGGCTAATTACAAACGGTAATGAAAATATAAAAAAAATTTATGATAAATATTCGGATTCAATCTATACAAGAATGGCGGCAAGGGTATATGAACCTGTACTTTTACTCGGATATATTGAAAAGATTTTGGCCGAGGTGGATTTATGCGAACAGTCTTATATTAAGCCTAAGATTAAAAACGGTAAAGCGGTTGTGGCTGTTGAAGCACCAAGAGGAAGTCTTGTGCATGAAGTTTCAATAAAAAATGAAAAAATCGAGTATTACAATATAATAGTGCCGACTCAGTTTAATCTTGCATCGTCTACAAAAGAAAAACCTTCACCCGCACAAGCTGCGCTTATGGGTGAAAGCATCGAATATGTTGACTCTATATTCAGATGTTTCGACATTTGTGCCGTTTGTATGTCCCATTAATGAATATTCATATAAAATTTATTTATATCTATTGAAAAATGAATATTTATTTATGTATAATTAACACTGAGCAAATTTATTTCGGAGGGACAAAATGAATGAAGCAACTTTACAAAAAGTAAAAGAGAGATTAGAAGCTCTCAAAAAACTTCCGGGAATCGGAGAAAAAAGCGTTTCTAAAATGCTTGAAGAGAGTGGATTTACAAGAAGGGATTTTCTAAAATGGTCAGCAGCAATGGCTGCAATGTTAAGCCTTCCAACATCATTCACTCCGCTAATTGCCGAAGCGGCAGAAGTAAGTGACAGACTTCCTGTTATTTGGCTGAACTTAGCAGAATGTACTGGATGTAGTGAAAGTTTAATCAGAAGTGATGCTCCAACAATTGACAACCTAATCTTCAATTATATCAATCTTCAATATCATGAAACTATCATGGCGGCTGCAGGATGGCAGGCTGAAGAAAACCTAAAAGAAGGTATGGAAAAATTCAAAGGTAGATACATCCTTTGTGTAGAAGGTGGTGTACCGACTAATATGGGCGGTGAATTCTTAACACTCGGGCCACACGCTGAGACAGGACTTGAACTTGTAAAAAGAGCTGCAAATGACGCAGCAGCAGTAATTTCTGTAGGTACATGTTCAAGTTTCGGTGGTATCCAAGCTGCAGCACCAAACCCAACAGGGGCAAAAGGTGTATATCAAGTAATCGATAAGCCGGTAATTAACGTACCTGGATGTCCTCCAAGTGCTAAAAACATTGTAGGAACAATTCTTTACGTAATCTTATTCGGTGCTTTACCAGCAGTTGATAACTTCAACAGACCTAAATTCGCATACGGACTTAGAATTCACGACCTTTGTGAAAGAAGAGGACACTTTGACGCAGGTGAATTCGTAGAGCAGTTCGGTGATAAAGGCGCAGAAGACGGATTCTGTTTATATAAAGTAGGATGTAAAGGTCCTTATACATTTAACAACTGTTCAAGAGAGAGATTTAACCAGCATACTTCTTGGCCTGTACAAGCGGGACACGGTTGTATCGGATGTAGTGAACCAGATTTCTGGGATTCAATGGCTCCGTATGAAGAACCTCTTGCAAACAAAAAATATGATTCACCTTTAGCAGATGCGACTGCAGACAGTTACGGTGTAACTATATTAACAGTAGCAGGTGTGGCAATTGCAGCACACGCGGCACTTAGCGCAATTAAAAATCCTAAGGAGTAATAAATGGCAAAAAGAGTAGTAATCGACCCGATAACAAGAATCGAAGGTCACTTGAGAGTTGAGGTAGTTGTTGACGAAAACAACAAAATTACAAACGCGTTCTCAAGTGCGACACTTTGGAGAGGTATCGAAGTTATTTTAAAAGGAAGAGATCCGAGAGACGCAGGATTTATGACTCAAAGAATCTGTGGGGTATGTACATATTCTCACTACAAAGCTGGTATTACAGCTGTTGAAGACGCATTAGGAATCAAACCTCCTCTAAATGCATTACTTACAAGAACATTAATGGATTTCGCACTGTTTTTCCATGATCATATCGTTCACTTTTATCAACTTCACGCACTTGACTGGGTTGATATTATCAGTGCACTTAAAGCAGATCCTAAAAAAGCAAGCGAAGAAGCGTTCAAATATGTTCCAAAAGGATACAACCCGATCGCAACTGGTGAAGACGAACTAAGAGAAGTTCAAAAAAGAGTTGCTAAATTCGCTGAAAAAGGTGACTTAGGACCGTTCAAAAACGGATACTGGGGACACAAAACTATGAAATTTACACCTGAGCAAAACCTAATTGCTCTAAGCCACTATTTAAAAACACTTGAAATGCAAAGAATTGCAGCTCAAATGATGGCTATTTTCGGTGGTAAAAACCCACATCCGCAAAGTTTAACTGTTGGTGGTGTTACTTGTGTTATGGATTTACAAGATCCTGCAAGACTTGGTGAATACCTAACTAAATTCCAAGAGTTAGCTGATTACGTAAACAGAGCTTACTATGCGGATATCGTAATGGCTGCAAGTGCATATGGAAATGAGCCAAGCGTAGTTCAAAAAACAAACCTTGGTAACTTCTTAAGCTATAAAACAATGCAAACTGGACCAAATTCTTGGTTATTCGATGCTTGCGGATATATTAAAGATCATGATTTAACTAAATTCTATGAAATTGACGAAAGCAAAATTACTGAAGAAGCAACACACGCATGGTATAAAAACCTTGATACACCTACTCATCCGTACGATGAAACAACTGAGCCTGAATATACAGGATATGTTGAAGGTGAAAGTGTTGACGGACAAGGAAATATCGTTAAAACTAAAGTTGTTAACGAAAAAGGTAAATATTCTTGGATTAAATCACCAAGATACAATGAAGAGCCAATGGAAGTTGGACCGCTTGCATGTATGGTAGTTAACTATGCGGCAGGTAACAAAAAAGTTCAAAAAGTTGTTAACGATTTCTTAGCTCATACTGGACTTCCGGCAGAAGCACTATTTACAGTACTTGGAAGAACAGCAGCAAGAATGCTACAAACTAAAACAATTGCAGATTACGGTTTAGAAGCATTCAACAACTTGGTTGAAAACCTTAAAAAAGATCAAACAACAGTAGCACCTTATGTAATAGACGAAACTAAAGAATACAAAGGTAGATTCATCGGTGACGTTCCAAGAGGTATGTTATCTCACTGGTGTAGAATTAAAAACGGAAAAATCGAAAACTGGCAGGCAGTTGTTCCATCAACATGGAATGCAGGTCCTGAAGACGGTAGAGGTAAAAAAGGTGCTTATGAAGCAAACCTTATCGGTATGACATTAGCTGATCCTGCTAAACCTCTTGAAGTTATCAGAAGTATCCATTCATACGACCCATGTATTGCATGTGCGGTTCACGTAATGGACGTTAAAGGTAAAAAATTAGGTGAGTTTAAAGTAGATCCGCTATATGGCGCATGTTAAGGAGTGAACCATGAAATTTTTAAAACCAATGGGAGAATATCTGGGAGGGATTGAGTTCTCTGCCGGATATAGATGGCAGCACTGGATAAGAGCAATATCAATTTTTGCTCTTATTGCAACCGGATTTTATATTGCAAATCCGTTTATTACATATGCAAACGTGTCGCCTGAACCTACAAGATTTTTACAGGCTTATCTTAGAGAATGGCACATTATTTTCGGTTTTGCAATGATCGGTGCCGTTTTATATAAAACGTTTTTCTTTTTCTTTTTCAGAGAAGGTAAATATGAAAGAGCTTCACTTAAGGATGCGTTTAATATTAAAGTGGCTCTCCAGCAAGTCGGATATTATCTGTTAATTGCAAAACACCCGCATACAAAAGGTGTTTATAACCCGTTACAATTCTGGGCGTACAGTATGCTATACGTATTTTTTTACGGAATTATTTTAACAGGTCTTGCACTTTATGCCGAAGTGTATCATAACGGACTTGGAGCGTTTTTCTATCCGTTAGCTAAATCTGTTGAAACATTCTTTGGAGGATTGGCATACGTAAGAATCTGGCATCACATTTTCATGTGGGCTATTATCGTAGTTGTATTCATCCACATTTACATGGCTGTATATAATGCAGTATTTGGTAAAAACGGTGGTATGGATGCGATTTTCTCAGGAATGAAATGGGAAAAAGAAGACCATTAATTTCTTTCCCCTTTGGGGAATAATACAGGATAAGTGAAAAGTAAAAAGTTAAAAACTCTCTTTAATTTTTCACTTTACACTTTCCACTTTACATTTAAAATAGAAAGGTTGTTATGAAAATATTAGTTTTAGGTATAGGGAATATTCTATTCGGAGATGAGGGAATAGGTGTACATTTGGCAAATTTTATTGATGAAAAATATGAGTTTAAAGGTCCTCATCAGGTAGATATAATTGACGGCGGAACTCTTGCTCAAAGACTGATACCGATTATTACGGATTATGATAAAGTATTTATTTTTGACTGTGTGGATGTCGATGAAGCAAATATAGGGGATGTGTATTTCTTTGATTTCAGAGATGTGCCTGAGTGTGTGAGCTGGCAGGGTAGCGCACATGAAGTTGAAATGCTTCAGACTCTACAGATGATTGAAATGATGGGTGATTTGCCTGAAACTAAGATTATCGGGGTTGTTCCATACGTAATCGGTGAAGATACTACGTTTAGTATAACTCCTGAAGTTCAAAAAGCAGCCGAGCTTATGGAAAAAATATTAATTACCGAACTTAAAAAATTAGGAGTTGAGCCTGTAATAAAAAACGACAAGGTTACACTTACTCAAATTGCCAAAGATTCATATAAAAGAGGTGTTCCTGAAGAGTCTTTAAGAGGACTTGAGGTAAACAGTTAACATTTGACTTTATAACCCATTGAGAATATACTATCACCAAAATATAAAGGAACAATATGGTATTAAAATTTATTTTTCAACTTGAAAATAACAACGGTGTAATAGAAAAAATACTTTTAAGAGTCGCCAAGAGATTAAACGTAAGAATAGGTTTAAGCAGGGATTTAAAAAATTTATACGCTTTTATTGACGGAAACGAAGAAGATATTGAAAATTTTTCAAGAGAACTCTCAAGAGAGCTACCTTTAAGCATTTATCTAAAATCTCTAAATGCGGAAGTGGTTGAAGAGTTTAAGGATGATTTAAACAGGGAATTTCCTGAGATAAATCTGCCTCCATGTCCTAAATGTCTAAGTGAAGTAAAAGATCCTGAAAATGAAAACTATTACAATCCTTTTCATCACTGTGAGGTGTGCGGATATCGTTTAAGTGAAAAGTTAACAGTGAAAAATGAAAAGTGGAAAGAAAAATTTGTAGATTTGGCTGACAAACTAAAAAGTGAAGGCAAAATTTATATTCAGACAATGAACGGAAAGTTTGAAGTTTCTACGAACCTTGAAGACGCCGAGCAGATAGTTGCAGTCGATCTGGCGGCTGTAGCAACGTATTTTATGAGTTTTGAAGGGGATGCAAAAGCGCTTGGAAGTATTGAAAAACCGCTTGTAAACTTAAAAACAAATCTTAATTTTAAAAAAGAATTCGGGCTTTCCAATCCCGCTTATTTTGTAAAACTTCCTGATTGTATGGTGCTTGAACTATTATGCGAGGAGATTAAAAGCGATATAAAACTATTAGGACTTAAAAAAACTGAAAAAAGCGATGATTTTTCATTTGAGGTTACAAATAATGATGAAATTCCGGTTGCCGTTGTTACCGATACGAAAAACCATGATATTTTAATCGCAAAGGGCGAAAGAAGCCTGCTTCCTAAGTTTGAAAAATATTTAGGAAAAGATCTAATCGGATATAACGCTCAATATATCGCTTCATCAAATGAAAACAAAACTGTTATATATAAAACAAATGAAGTAAAAGAATCAAATGTAAATCTTCCGTTTGCCGGGTATTTCGGCGTGATGAGCCAGTGGGATTTGGAAGATAAGGTTACTATGGGGTTTGCGTTTTACAAAGAAGATGAAAATAAAATCATGATGAATTCACCGAAATTCGGACTTGTCGAATATATTGACTTTGAATTTAAATTTGAAGACTTTAATGAAATATTTGCGGCTATTAAAGTTATGAACGAAACGGGTGAAAAACTTGTCGAAAACTTTAAAAATAAAGCTCCCGAACTTTTTGAAAACGCAGTTAAAGCAAGTCTTGATACTAAAAAGAAAGGAATTGCCTATTTATGGGGGTTAATCGGGATAGTTTTAGGATTTGCAGACAATGTGGACGATGCGTATGAGAAACTGCTTGTTTACGCAAACTCCGCAATGGCAAAAAAAGGTCCGAGAATCGATTATAAAATGAAAGACAAAAACCTTGATCCGTTATGGGCGATTAGAACCGCTATGAGCTTTAAACTTGCGGGAGTTGATAACTATTTGCTAAGTTTCGGTGTTCTTGAGAGTTTTGCTGAATTTTTAAGCAATACATATGAAACTGTTGATAAAGAGTCTCCGCTAAACGGAGCTGTTATTGTCGGGGATCTTTTTGAGGGCGAATTTTTAAATAAAATTTATACAAACATTAAGAAAAACTTCCCGACATTCACACCAAAAGCCCTTCCTATGAGCGGTGCTATAGAAGCATACGGAAGCGCTGTTATATTATCTAAGAGTTAATTAATCTCTTTTTAACTTTAATGATGTATAATTTCACTGAAAGCAAGTTGCTTTTTTCATTTTTTCTCCTTTTTTCCTTTTTCCTCCTTTTTAATTGTTGTAAAATTTCTAAAAAGGCCAAAGTTGAGTATTAAATATAAAATCAACGGAATAGTTCAAGGTGTCGGATTCAGGCCCACTGTATATAAAATTGCAAAAGAGCTTGATTTAAAAGGATATGTTCTTAATTCAAGCGACGGTGTAATTATAGAAATAGAAGGTGAAAATCAAAATAAGTTTATTGAAACGTTAAAAAACAATCTTCCCCCTTTGGCAAGAATAGATACGATTGAAAAAGAGATACTTGAAAGAAAAAACTACACTGATTTTGAAATAATTGAATCAAAAAATACTACAAAAACCACGTCAATTTCTCCCGATATTGCAATTTGTGACGAGTGTCTTAAAGAGATGTTTGATAAAAACAACAGGCGCTATTTGTTTCCTTTCATAAATTGTACAAACTGCGGACCGAGATATACTATTATCAAAGATATACCTTATGACAGAAAAAACACTTCAATGGCAAAATTTAAAATGTGCGAGAAGTGCTATGAAGAGTATACAAATCCGCTTGAGAGAAGATACCATGCCGAACCTACGTGCTGTTTTGAGTGCGGACCCGAATTAAATGTAAAATGTAAAATGGAAAATGGAGAATGGAAAATTGACAATGTAAAATGTAAAATGGAAAATGAAAAGGTTAAGTTAATTGCTGAAAAAATAAAAGAAGGAAAAATTGTAGCGATAAAGGGGCTTGGAGGGTTTCATCTTGTGTGTGACGCTACAAATGAAGAGGCTGTAAAGGAACTTAGACGCAGAAAACAAAGACCGACCAAACCGTTTGCCATGATGTTTAAGGATTTGGATACGATTGAGGAGTACTGTGATTTAAGTGCAAAAGATATAGAACTTATCACCTCAAAAGAAAAACCGATAGTCCTTGTAAAAAAAAGAGTCGATTTGCCGCAAATAGCTGACGGTATCGACAGATACGGCGTCTTTTTGCCGTATACTCCGGTGCATTATCTTCTTTTTGAGTAT
>Ga0256843_1001733_pt1 | contig 16745 bp, 15 predicted proteins | sample AlvinellametaG_FD_191572 | JGI IMG/M metagenome (GOLD analysis project Ga0256843, IMG submission 191572) | Pompeii worm associated microbial communities from hydrothermal vent at the East Pacific Rise, Pacific Ocean - Alvinella | ecosystem: Host-associated > Annelida > Integument > Unclassified ... | reverse complement strand
AACTCCTCTACAGCCTCATCTGTAAAATCTGCAGCAAATACAACCTCTAAAAATATCTCATTCATCTTTTTAGCTAGTTCTATATCAACTATACCATTTACTGCTACCACTCCACCAAAAGCAGATATTGGATCACACTTTAAAGCTTCTGTATAACTATCAAGCAATGTATCTTTGATAGCAAACCCACAAGGATTTCCATGTTTTACTATACATACTGCATTTTCATCTCCAAAGCTTGATGCTATCTTTGCCGCTCCACTTATATCTCCCATATTGTTAAAACTAGGCTCTCCTTTTACAACTATAAAGTTGTCGCTATAGTGGCTGTCAAACTGATACAAAGCACCTTTTTGATGAGGATTTTCTCCATATCTTGTATCAAAAACTTTACTTCCTACGATAAACTGTTTTTCTCCAAAACCGTTGTTAAATCTTTTGTTCATATAGTTTGCTATCATAGAATCATAACTAGCTGTATGTTCATATGCTTTTATCATCAGGCTTCTTCTAAACTCTACAGAGTTAGTATCATTTTTAAGATGATAAAGCACTTTGTCATAGTCTGCTACATCAGTTACTATGATAACATCGTTAAAGTTTTTGGCTGCACTTCTAACCATAGCAGGTCCACCGATGTCTATGTTTTCTATGATCTGCTCAAAGTCGTCAGTTTTTTCTATCGTTGCTTTAAAAGGATAGAGATTTACACAAACTAGATCAATCCCTTCTATACCCAGCTCTTTTGCTTGGTTTTTGTGTTCCTCTTTGTCTCTTCTGTGTAATATTCCACCGTGGATATAAGGATTTAAAGTTTTTACTCTTCCTTCAAAACACTCTGGAAACTTTGTAACTTCACTCGCTTCGATAACCTTTATACCATTTTCTTTTAGTATTTTATAAGTTCCACCTGTTGAGATGATCTCATATCCTAGATTTTCAAGCTCTTTTGCAAAACCTACAACTCCACTCTTATCGCTAACACTTATCAATGCTCTCACATATCTTCCTTATAGTTTTTTTGCGATTATGCTAAAATTAGATTAAATCTAGCTTTTAAAACGGCCAAACACTTTTTACTATCTTTGTTCCCCACGGTTCTTCAGTAGTTCTTCTTATATCTCCCTCAGTATCATAAAGTATCCTAGCATCTGCTATATACTTTGAGTTTATAGTATTAAACTGATCTATATCATATGGTCTTATCACACCTGTTAGTCTTACTATCTGTTTGTTTCCGTTTATAAGAAGTTCTCTGCTTCCGGAGATAAAATAGTTTCCATTTTTTAAAACTTTTACTATCCTAGCACTTATAGTTGTAGAAAATTTTTCATTTCTACTTTGTGATCCAGCACCGCTAAAAGTTGATTGACTGTTTGTATTGTAGCTTATATCTGTAAGTGGATTTAAGTTTTTTGGTATTTTACCTGAAAAGACTCCCCCTCCTAATGTAGATGTTTGAGCATCCGATAGCTTTTTATTTGCTTGAGACATTTGTATAGTATTTTCATCTATAACTACTGTTACTATATCATTTTGTTTCATAGCCTTTTTATCTGAAAAGAGTGGATTCTCTCCTCTACCAAAAAGACTTCCCTCATATTTTTTTGTCTGCTTTACACTACTTTTTGCCAAATGATCTACATAAACTGGAGGTTTCATAGATATTTTAGGATCAACTGGAGTAGTACATCCACTAAAAGTTACTATTAGTAATAGTAAAGAAAAAGTTGATTTTAACATTTTTTTGATTTCCTTAAAGATATTTAAGCAAAATCTAGCAATTTTCATACCAATTTAAAATAATTTAATTTTTAACCGTAAAAACAAGTAATTTTTATACTTAAACCAGTTTTATATAAAAAAACTAAATATAATATTTTATTACTTAGTAATATTTTTTGTACCATAATATGAAAACTAATAAAGATGGGAGTCTTGAAATGAATGTCAGATTTAAAAACAGTTTACTAACTGTAGCTTCACTTGCTCTTATAGCAAGTTTTAGTGGTTGTGCACAAAGAACGAGTTGCGATGTAGATGATGCTATCGCTAAACAATCAACAAAAGATATAGAAGTTGCAAAACTTCAATCTGCTGTAGTAAAGCAAAATACTATCATAGAAAAAAGATATGAACTCTTTCCATCAAATGCAAAAGCTGGTGAGTGTTATGCAAGAGTTTTAACTCCTGAAAAGTTTAGTACAGTAAAAGAAAAAGTTTTAGTAAAAGAAGCTAGTACAAAACTTGTAAGAGTCCCTGCAAAGTATAGAATTGTTACAAAAAAAGTTTTAGTAAAAGAAGCTAGTACAAAGATACAAACTGTACCGCCTGTTTATAAAACTGTTACAGAAAAAGTACTTGTAAAACCTACAACTACAAAACTAGTAGCTGTACCAGCAGTTTATAAAACTGTTAAACAAAGAGTACTTGTTGAACCAGCACATACAGAGTGGAAAAAAGGAAGAGGTATATACTCTTATGACAATACTTTACAAACAAAAACTACTCCTACTGGAGAGATCATGTGTCTTGTAAAGATACCTGCAAAATACAAAATCATTACAAAAAAAGTTTTAGTAAAACCTGCTTGTACTGTTACAAAAACTATACCTGCACAGTATAAAATTGTTACAAAAAAAGTTATAGCTACACCAGCAAAAGAAAAAGTTATCAACATACCTGCTGTTTATAAAACAGTAACAGTAAAAGAGTTGGTATGTCCTGAAACAACTAAAGAGATAAAAATCCCTGCTGTTTATAAAACTATCACTAAAAAAGTGAAAGTTAAAGACAGCCAAATCAAATGGCTTCCTGTGCTTTGTGAAACTAACTTTACTATGCCAAGAGTTATGATGATGCAAAGAGCACTTTTAAGAGCTGGATTTAATCCAGGACCAATAGATGGTATCATAGGAAGTAAAACAAAAGCTGCTATAAGAAGATATCAAAAAGCTAAAGGTTTAGCTACAGGAGCTATCACACTTGAAACTTTAAGAAGTTTGGGTATATATAGATAAAATAAATAAACAAAAGATTGCACATTTTCAAAAGCCTTTTGGCTTTTGAAAACTCTCAAGAAAGCAAATCTCTAAGACTATCTTCTGGTTTTTTCCCTTTTAGTATCTTATAAACTTCATCTGCAATTGGTGTATATATAGATTTTTCTTTTGATATGTTATGTATGGCTTCTGCTGTAAAAACACCTTCCGCAACTTCTCCAAGTTCTGTCATGATTTGATCCAAACTTTTTTTGTTTGCAAGTCCAAAACCTACTCTATAGTTTCTTGATAACTTACTAGATGCTGTTAAAAAAAGATCACCTGCTCCACTAAGTCCTAAAAAAGTATCTTTTTTTGCTCCAAAAAATTCACCAAATCTATCCATCTCAACAAGACCTCGCGAGATCAAAGATGCTCTGGCATTGTTTCCAAGATCCAATCCATCACATATACCCCCAGCTATAGCTATGACATTTTTATATGCTCCTGCTATTTCAGCTCCAACTACATCATCACTAACATATGCTTTTATATATGAGGGGAAAAAAGATGCAAATTTTTTTGATAAGTTTTCATTTATGGAGTTTATAACTAAAGCTGTTGGAAGTTTTTGTTTTACTTCATATGCAAAAGATGGACCTGATATAAAAGCTATATTTTCTTCAGGTAAAAACTCACTTAGTACTTCGTTTAAAAACTTTCCTGTTTTTACCTCTATACCTTTTGCTGCTACCAAAATCTTTTGATTTTTAAAAGTAAAGTTTTTTTCTAAAAACTCTCTTATGTATTGTGCTGAAATTGCTAAAACGATATACTCTGTTTTTAAAAGTTTAGAATACTCAGTAAAGTTTTTGATATCTCTTGTTTTTCTTGAGCCAATATATGAGTTATGATTTTCTAAAAAAGCCAGATGAAGTGCTTCACCCCACTTACCAGCACCAACTACTGCTATATCTATCATGATAAATCCTTTTTAAACTTTGCTATATCAACTCTTTTACCCATAACAACTATAGTATCACCCTCTTTTACTTTTCTTAGTATCTTTTTTATGTTGTATTTAAATTTTTCTCTTTTAGCATCATAAAGTCCTATGATGGCTATGTTATAGCTTTCTTCTAACTTAGCATTTGAAAAAGGCATATCAAGATACTTTGTGTTTTTCCCTACAACTATCTGATCCAGATCCAAATCTTTATCACGATATAAAATATCAGTCAACACTAAAAAAAGTTTTGGCTTTTTCATCAGAGTAAAAAACTGATTTGCCCCTATTGCGTATGGATCTATGGTTTTATTTGCTCCAGCTAGAAGCATCTTATCCTTTTCCTCATTGTTAGATACAAGCGATACTATGTATAGCTTTGGATCCAGATTTCTTGAGCTGAGTGTAAAAAAAAGATTTCTATTAAAATCGTTACTAAGACAAAAGATTGTAGTTACTTCACTACCTATACCAAACTTTTGTAAGTCATCATCAGTATGAAAATCTATATTATATACTTTATAATTATCCTCTTTTGCTCTTTCTATACCTGTTTTACTAGCACTAACAAGTAAAAAATCTATCCCTTTAGAATCAAGATATTTAACTATCTCTTGAGCTACTTTTGAGTAACCAAATATAAGTATCTTTTTTATAACTTACCCCTTTTGTAAATCTAGTTTAAATCTAAATATATCACTACTTTTACCCATCAAAACAAGAATATCATGCACTTTTAAAGTAAACTTTTCGCTATCTGGATTGAAGTAAAACTTATCATTTTCACTACTTCTTATAACGCCTATAAGTTTTAGGTTGTGTCCTACTATACCTATCCTAGCAAGAGTTCTCCCAACAACTTTAAAATCCTCATATATCTCTACTTCATCCATAACCGGCTCTTGATACTCTCTTACAACTCTACTAATAGCTTCTATAGCAACAGGTTTTTTTAAATACTCATAAGCCATAAGTGCTGCACTTTCATATGGAAAGATAATCTCATCGGCTCCAGCTATTTTGATCTTGTTTCTTGCATTTTCTTCAACAACTCTTGAGTATATAGTAACATTTGGATTTATAGATTTGATTGCTAAGATGATAGATACATTGATAGCATCACTTCCAACAAGTGTTACAGCTTTGGATACCTTCTTTTTTATCCCTATCTCTTTTAAAAAATCAACACTACTTGCATCTGCTTTAAAAGCTAAAAAACCATTTGCAAATGCTTCATCAACTCTTTGTTCGTTTGTATCTATGATAACAATGTTTTCATGACCTACACTAAGTTCCATAGCCAACATCTTAGCAACTCTTCCATATCCACAGATAAGTACATAACTTTTTAACTTACTTATTTTATGAAGAGTATTTGATGATTTTATATAGTCTAATCTTTCACTCATACTTGTTGTGATAACTGAAGTTACAAATGAGATAAGAACAATACCAGTAATAATCAAAAATCCTGTAACAAACTTTCCTTCAGGAGTTACAGGTGTTATATCTCCATACCCAACAGTTGAGATAGTGATAACTGACCAGTAAATAGCATCTGCAAAACTATTTATGTTATGGTTTTCTCCACTACCTTCAAAAACATAGATAGTAGTCGAAGCAAAAAAGAGTAAAAACAAGAAGATAAAAAAGATAGTGAAAAATTCATACTTTTTCTCTATAAAAACTCTAAAAAGATAGTTTATCTCTTCTGTATAACGAAAAACTTTTAAAAGTCTAAATATAAGTAAAAACCTTAAAACTCTCAAAGGTCTATATGATGGGAGTATCGCCAAAAGATCTATGATAGAAAGTGGCGAGATAATAAACTTAAACTTATTTGCCAATGCAGGTTTTACTAACTCAAAAATAGTATAGTTTTTTTGTTCAAGTTCATTTTCTTCATAGTTTTCTATAACATCTATATGAAAATCACTTACAACCCAAAGTCTAACTAACCACTCAAAGATAAAAATAGTTATAGCTACATCTTCATATATATTTATCCATAAAGGAAGCTCATTTTTTGTTTCATATATAAGTATGAAAACTGTAGTTAAAACTAAAAAGATCATAAAAAAATCAAAATATCTTTTTAAAGGAGATCTTTGATTTTCTATAAGATCATAAAAAAATCCTTTTAACTTTTTATACTTGACATTTGAAGCTAAAAAGTAGGAAAATTTTACAATCTTTTTTTTTAGCATATACTAACTTAGTTTCTTTTTAAGTATCTCATTTACTTTTGCAGGATTTGCACTTCCACGGCTTGCTTTCATAGTTTGTCCTACAAAGAACCCAAAAAGTTTCTCTTTACCTGCTTTATACTCTTTTACTTTATCTTGGTTGTTTGAAAGTATCTCATCTACTATTTTTTCTATAGCACTATCATCATTCACCTGTTTAAGTCCAAGCTCATCTATGATACTATCAACTTCTCCACCTTTTTCTACAAGATAATCAAGTACATCTTTTGCAGCTTTCCCACTTATAGTTCCATCACTTATCCTCTTTACTAAATGTGCCAATGTAGCCGAAGGAACTTTTTCTTCTAAAACATTACCAGTTTCTAATCTACCTGCAAGTTCAACAGTAAGCCAAGTTACAGACATTTTAGCATCTGCACCCTCTTGTATCATGTTTTCAAAGTATTTTGCACTCTCTACTGAAGCTGTGATAACACTAGCATCATACTTTTTGATACCAAGCTCCTCAACATATCTTTTTACTTTACTATCAGGAAGTTCAGGGATATTTTTACCCTCTTGTATCATCTCTTCAGTTAGGATAACCGGCAAAAGATCTGGATCAGGGAAGTATCTATACTCTGCACTATCCTCTTTCCCTCTCATACTTCTAGTTTCACCAGTAGTTGTGTTAAAAAGTCTAGTTTCTTGATAAACCTCATCTTCATATATACCATCTTCCCAAGCTTCACACTGACGGTTAAACTCATACTCTATAGCTTTTTGAATAAACTTAAAGGAGTTTAGATTTTTTATCTCAACTCTTGTATATAGTTTTTCATCACCTTTTGGTCTGATAGAGATATTTACATCACACCTAAAAGATCCCTCTTGCATGTTTGCATCACTTATATCAAGGTACCTAACGATAGAGTGAAGCTTTTTTAGATAAAGCACCGCTTCTTCGGCACTTCTTATATCTGGATCACTAACTATCTCAAGTAGCGGTGTTCCAGCACGGTTTAAATCTACCAAAGAGTGATCACCCTCATGCATATTCTTTCCGGCATCCTCTTCCAAGTGAGCTCTAGTTATCCCTATCCTTTTACTGCTTCCATCTTCAAAATCTATATAAAGTTCACCATTTTCTACTATAGGAATCTCAAACTGACTTATTTGATAACCTTTTGGAAGATCTGGGTAAAAGTAGTTTTTTCTGTTAAATATAGATTTTTTATGTACTGTAGCATTTACAGCTGTTCCAAAACTGATAGCTTTTTTGACTGCTTCTTTGTTTAGTACCGGTAAAGCTCCAGGAAGAGCCAAACATACCGGACAAACATTTGTATTTGGTTTTTCACCAAAAGATGTAGGACAAGAACAAAATATCTTTGTCTTGGTGTTTAGTTGAATATGAACCTCTAAACCAATAATCATTTCAAACATAAAAATAACCTTAAATAATTTTTTAGGATATTTTACAAAAAATGTGGTTAAAAACTCATATCAAAACTATATTCACCATCTTTTTGTGTTAAAAATTTTTTTGTTTTTTTTACTTTTTTCATCTCTTGTAAGATATGATTTCTTTCCATTTCTGTTTGATAGTTAGCCTCTTTCACAAGCGCCAAAGCTTCTTTGTTTTCTTCGAGTGTTTCAAACATAGGTATGTTGTTTATCATATCACCTATCTTGATAAAATCTTTTTCTATGATAGCTCTTTTAAAGTTCTCAAGCCACTTCGAGTTCTCTTGCAAGTCCTGTCTCCTCTCTCCAAGTTTCAAGTAATACTTTTACAACATGAATAATAGTATCTAACTCTTTTGTAGAGTTTTTTACATTTGCTTCACCAAGTGATCTTATCTGATGAAGATAAAGTCCAGTCAAATAAGCTGTCATTTGGGAACCATCTTCTTTTAAAGAACTAATAAGCTCTATAAATATATCTGTTGAACGGTTTATCCACTTAGCTTTTGCCTCTTTATCACCCTCTTGTATGGCTCTTTTTGCAAGTGTTGTAAACTTCAAAAGACCTTCATATAACATCTCTATTAACTTTTCAGGCGATGTTGTTGCTGTATGACTTTGTGCATATGCCGCATAAGCTCTTTTATTCAAAAAATCCTCCTCTAATGTAATTTATTTTAATCTTTTTGTGCAAATTGTGCTTTTATCATATTGTCAAGTGTAGCTGACTGTGAGCTAAGTTGTCCCATAATTTTATCATATGAAGCAAACTTCTTAGTCAAAATATCATATTGTCTATCCAATCTGTCTTGAGCTTTTGTCAACTCTTCACTATATCTGTTTATAGAGTCTTCAAAACTTTTTTCTAAAGTTTTTATAGTACCGCTACTACTGATATTTATATCAAAAAGTTTACTTTCTAACTTGTTAAACATTCCATCTGTTGCATTTGAAGCTTTAAAAAACTCTTCTACTTGAGAACTATTTTCTTCATATGCTTTGTTAAACTTATCTTTATCAAAAGTAAGCGTACCATCTCTTTGAACTTCCAATCCAAAATCTCCAGCCATTTTAGAGTCTTTTGATATGGTAGTAGCTACAATATCTTGTAATGATCTAGTTATGGATCTTATGTCGCTATTTCCTTGAAAAATACCAGCTTCTTTCTTTTTACTATCATATTTTGTATCTTCATTAATTTTATTTATAACACTATTGAACTTTTCAACAAAATCCTCTATCCCCTCTATGATCTTAGAGTTATCTTTTTTGATAGATATATCACTCTTTCCTACTTTTTCAAGATTTATAGTAATATTGTCCATAAGATCATCTATTGTATTTGTACTTCTTTGGATTTGGACTCCATCTACTTTAAAAATAGCATCATGAGCTGGATCTCCTATCCTTGATATATCATTTGAAAAAGAATCAGATGTAGAAGATATAGTCAGTTGGTTTTTTTCACCAGTCTTAACAGACTTAACTATAAGTTTGTATGGATCATTTCCACCAACATTTAAGATAGATGCTTCTACTTTTGAATCTGTCTCTTTGTTTATCTTATCAACTAAATCCTCTAGTGTATCACCATCTTCTATATTGATACTATAATCCTGTCCATCTATACTTATCTTAAAATCTCCACTTTTTAGTGCAGCATCTTTAGAAGCAAATCCATCATTTGATTCAAAAATATCTTTTGTAGCAAGTTGAGTAACATCTATAGATATAGATTGTTCTTTTACACTACCATTTGTAGTAATAGAAACACTATCTCCACTTATATCTTTAGTTACAGTATCATACGGAGTATCATAAGTCATATTTGTTACACTAGTATTTAACTTAGAAATCAAACTTTTGATCTCATCTAGCTCACTTTTTTTGTTTTCTACTTTTTCTTTTTTGTTTTCTACCGGTGTAACGATAGAAGCTTTATCTGCCTCTTTTAACTTATCTATAATATCGTTTGTAAGAACTCCTTGACTTCCAAGTCCTAAAGTACTGAGTGCTCCAAAATCCATCTGTTTATCCTTTTGTATCTAGTAAAGAGCCAACAAGATCTTTCATTGTCTCTTTTATTTTCATTGCTTCCTCTGAGGGTAACTTTCTTATCTCTTTACCTGTTTTTTATCTAAAACACTTATGTAAACCTCATCTATTTTGTCGTTATAAGCAAATTTTACATCTATATTTAGAGATTCACTTATTTGATTTAGATCATCTACCAACTTTTTTGATTTTTCATCTTTTGTGGTAGCATCTGTTACATTTTGTCCCATACTGTCAAACTTATTTATATGTAAAGATTCATAACTACTAGTGTTTCTAGTTGGTATATGATTGTTAACAGCACCCCCACTATAGTGTAATATATTGGGAGTAGCTGAGCTATATACTTGCATCATGACTACTCCTTTAATTTTTCTCTATAACTATATCGGCACTTTTTTTATTTAATTAAATCTATTTATGATTTTTTTGCTAAAATCTACTTATGAAAGTATATATTAAGTGTAAATCTCCACTATTACAAAGATCATTAGAAATATTTTTAGAAGATTTTACAACTTCAAAACCTTATATAAGCAACTTCTATATAAGTGATAAAAAGATAAAAGATAAAAAAACTTTTGTCGTAGGAAAAGATATCTTCTTCCCTTTTACAAAGAAAGAACTTTTATCTACTTTAGAAAAATATTATAAAGATATAACAAGTTCACAAATAGAAGATTCTTTAAAAAATGCACTAAATGAGATAAAAAAAGTACAATCAAAAAAGATAGACAAATTGGCAAAAAGGTTATCATGAAAGAGTTATACAAACAGATACAAGCTGGTAAGTATAAAGGGAAAAAACTTCAACTTGCCCCCTTAAACAGTACTAGAAGTACAAAGTCTATACTAAAAGAATCATACTTTAACACTATACAGTTTGATATCATAGATAAAATATTTTTTGAAGTTTTTGGTGGGAGTGGTACTATGGGGCTTGAAGCCATTAGTCGAGGTGCTAGAAAAGCTTATTTTATAGAGATAGATAAAAAAGCATATGATATACTAAATAAAAATATAAAAAATATAGATGAATTTTCTTGCAACAGCTTCTTAGGAGATAGTTTTAAACTATACACAGATGTCTTAAAAGATATAGATGAACCAGCATATATATACTTTGATCCCCCTTTTGATATAAGAGAAAATATGCAAGATATTTATATCAAAACTATAAATCTCATAGAAAACACTCCCAAAGAAAAAGTAGAACTAATAACAATAGAACATATATCAAGCTGGAAACCTCCTAAAGAGATAGGAGATTTTCAACTTAAAAAGAGTAAAAAGTTTGGAAAGAGTAGTTTGAGTTATTTTGTATAAACTACTCTTATGATTATTGTTGCCAAGTTGGTTCTGTATTACCATCTCCAGCATGGTATATAAAATTATTATGTTGAGTTACATTATCTACATTCCAGCCATTTAGATTGTGATTTGCAAATGATGATGCATTTTCAAACATACTTTCCATATTTGTTATATTTGAAGTATCCCAATCTTCAATAGTACTATTTGAGTCAAAGTTTGTAGTATTTGCAAACATATAACTTAGATCTGTAACATTTGTTAATATAGGTAAATCATTTGCTTCTATTTGTAGATTATTACATCCTTCAAAAGAGTGACTCATCGATACCCATTTTATATCACCCCAAGATTTTATAGCTTTTATCTTATCTTTATTACTATCACCATCATCTATATTTTTAAAATACATTTGAGGAAACTCACCAGTTATATTTATATCATATACTCCAGCTTTACTATAAGTATGTGTAGCATTTGTATCATAATTTTCCTCAGGTGATCCATCACCCCAGTTTATATTATAATTGTATGTCAAAGATGTATCATCTTTATTTACAGGTATTGTTATGCTTTCATTATCTGATGTAGTTTCAAAAGATATAATAAATGGTTCTACAACATTTTTAACAGTCACATTTACATCTTTTGTTACTGTATTTCCTGCATTATCATCTACAGCAAGTGTTATTTGATAAATATTATCTTTGTTTTCATCATCAGGAAGCTCATAATCAGGAGCTTTTATAAATGTTACTTTACCATCGCTACTTACATTGACTTTTGAATTATCATCTATATTATCACTAGTTGCATAACTATTGGCTTTTATACCACTTAAACTATCAGTAGCAGATATGGTTAGTATAGTTTGATTGTTTTCATATACTACTACATTTGTATTTGATATAGTTGGTGGTGTTTTATCAAAAGTTAAAGAACTACCATCTGTAGTCGTAGTAACTTCAGCAATAGAATTTCCCGCTTTATCATAAAGACCTTTTATACTAAAAGTTACAGTTCCTTCATCAAAAGTATCACTCATAGTAAGTGTTGCTCTCCAAGTTGAACTGTTGTTATCACCAAGATCGTTGATAGTAGCACTCTGTCCATCTATGGTAACAGTAGGTAAAGTTCCATTTGTCTCTTCACTAACATTAAAATCCAACTGTACTATTTCACCAGGTTTTACATAAGTGTTTGGATTTATTGCTGTTGAAGATCCATTTTTTATAGTTACTGATGTTAGTGTAGGAGCATTTTCATCTACATCTGTTATGTTTATAGTAACATTTTCTTCAGCGCTATTTCCATATCTATCAGTTGCTTTTGCTAAAAATGTATAACTATTTTTTGTTTCAAAATCAGGTGCCGTTTTAAAAGTAACCACTCCACTACTACTGTTTATATCAAAAGAGGAGCTATCACCACTACTTATAGCATATATTAGTGCATCTGTAGCAGATAATGTTATAGCATTAGTTTGATTTTCAGGAACACTAACACTACTAGGAGAGGTAAATACTGGAGCTACTGTATTTACAGATTGGTGATATACAGTAGATGCTTCATTTGGATTTCCATTTAGATCTGTAAGTACACCCTCTGGTATATATATAACTATATCCTCCGTTGAGTTTAGATCAGGGGTTACTGCAAGAGTATATACAGAACTGTTAACTTCTGAAAAAGTACCAGCTTTTCCTCCAGTTAGATTTATATCTTCTACACTAAAGTTTGTAACACCTTCACTAAAAGTAAATGTAAATTTTACATCACCAGTTGAAGTACTAGCAGTACCATCAATATTATCTGTTATAGTAACAGTTGGTTTTGTAACATCAGCATTTTTTACCAAATCCTGTAACTGGCTGACACTTGCTATATCATTTGAAGTAACTTTTGATACTTGATAATTTATAGCACTTAAAGTATCTTCTAAAACTCCTGTTATACCTGCATCTTTATAGTCTTGCAAAGTTGGTGCCTCAGAAGTATTGTCATCTGCATATTTTTTGATTTTTTCAAGTGCTTGAGTTGTTTTTATATCAGTTATAACTGTAGTATCTACACTTTTAGTTATAATAGGATCAGTTAGTGCTTTATTTATTTCATCTGCAACTTTATTTGCTAAACCATCATCTTTATAATCATCATAAAACTCTGTTATTTTTGTTTTTATATTTGATGGATTGTCTCCTATTAACTTTGAAAACACAGCTAACATAGTTCCGTATTTTCCTTCATTTGAGTTAGTTATAGTATCTTTATTTAGTATCTGAGGTGTTACTTTTGTCAGATCAAACTCATCTCCCATAAAGGTCTTAGCAACTTTTTTATTTTCAGCTATTATTTCATCTTTACTAGAAGTTAGAGTTAGATTTTTTGCGGCTATTGTAGTATATGGTGTTATATTTGCACTATATGTTAAGTTATCATCTACAACAGAATAAGCCTCAAAAACTACACCTGTTGCATCTGTAAGATTTCCATCTATCTCATCGACATATGTCCCACCAGTAGAGCTTAACTTTATAGCACCGCTATAGTCACCTATTTTTATAGAAAACTTTCCATTTTCATCAGTTGTTCCAGAACCTATAACTTCTCCAGTATCAACTCTTAATATCTCAACAGTTGCACCATTTATAGGTCCTTTATCAACAACTCCTGTAACTCTGTTATACTCAGTAGATATATTTTCATTTGATGAATCAAATTCACCATCATTTTGAGCACTTCCACATCCTATAAAACTAAACACCAGAAGAGGCAACAAAAGAAATTTTAAATATTTCATACCAAAACCTTTATATTATATTTTTAAAATCCATATTTCAATCCAAAACCGATATTATTTTGTATATCGTGTTGAATGATACTTTTATCATCATTTATATCTGTGCTTTGTCCCAAATATAAAAACTGATACTTTGTATATAGAGAAAAATCATTTTTCATATTGTAGTCCATACCAAGTTCAAACCCTAAAAATGGACTGCTTTGCTGATTTATCTCTTTAGTAGTATCTTTTACAGGCGATTTATCCCAAGTAAGAAAACTCTCTCCAGCAAGGGCACCAACATACAACCTATCACTAAGATAGTAACTAGCACCAAAACCCATGTTCATAATATGTATATTTGACAAACCAAACCTTTGCATAAACATGGATGTAGTTATGTATTCGCCTTTGTAACCTATAGCAACATCTATACCAACTCCAGTATTGTCATCAGTTCCTGGTGTTTTTACACTATCTTTTAACTTATCGGTCATGACTATATATGTACCAGAAATACCTAGCTGAAAGTATAGTTTATGTTCTTCTTGATCTGTATATGCACTTTCATCATCTTCTTGATTTAATACATCTGGATCAAGAGATACTTCATATGCAAAAATATTTGTTAAAAATAAAAATAAAACTACTAAAATACTCTTCATTAACTTATCCTATTTAGACTGTTCTTCACCCAATATCGTCAAATAATTTAATTTCTTTAGAAAAAATTACAAAAAAAATTCAGTATTTTAAATTCACCTTTATTGCACATAAAAATGGTAAAATTTTAAAAACATAACCAATACAAAGGTAAAAAATGAATAAACTACTTTTTATCATAACTTTTTTATCTATCTCTCTTTTTTCGATGAGTCAAAACAGTAAAAAGATAGATGACTGGGAATACAACCAAACAAAAGTGATGGATACCAACTTTATCAGCACTACCATGATAAAGTCAAGCCCTGTAACTATGGCTATACCAGCACCTATGATACAAAAATCTTTAGGTTTTAGTGTAGGTGGAGCAAAAGATGCAAACAACTTTTATGACAACCTAAAAAACGGCTATTTACCAAAGATAAACTCTATTACCTATGAAGGTGTCTATCATGATCACTACTTTAAGATGCCTCAACAAAAGTGTAGAGATCTTTTTTGTCCAAACTATGAAACAGCTGTTAGAAAAAACCTTTTTACTGAAAAAAAAGAGTATTTTTTATCTGTAGGACTTGACTCAAACCTTGATATAACCTCTTTTAAACGAAAAAAGTTAAATCTAGTAGTAGTACTTGATATATCAGGTAGTATGAGTAGTCCTTTTAACAGATACTACTATGATGGTAAAAAGAATGAAGAAGATAGCAAAACTTCAAAGATGAAGATAGCAAACCGTTCTATAGTCGCTATGATAGATCACTTAAAACCTCAAGACAGTTTTGGAGTTGTACTTTTTGATAACAACTCATATCTAGCAAAACCTCTTAGAAAGGTAGCACTAACTGATATGAAAGCTATAAAAAAGCATATCTTAGAGTTAAAACCTAGAGGTGGTACAAACTGGAGTAGTGGATATAAAAGAGGATTATCTCTTTTTAAGGATATCGAGAAAAACTCTCAAGTAGAAAATCGTATCATCTTTATAACAGATGCTATGCCAAATAGCGGTGAACTAAGAAAAGATAGACTTTTTGGCATGATAAAAGATGCCAGTAAAAGAGGTATTTATACTACTGTTATAGGTGTTGGAGTTGATTTTAACACTGATTTGGTAGAGTCTATAACAAAAACAAAAGGGGCTAACTATCTTAGTATCCACTCATCAAAAGAGTTTAAAAAAAGAGTTGATAATGAGTTTGACTATCTTGTAACTCCGTTGGTCTTTGATCTAAAATTAGAGCTTATATCTGATGATTTTGAGATAAAAAAAGTTTATGGAAGTGCTACTAACCAAAACAACAACAAAACACTTCTAAGTATAAACACACTTTTTCCTAGTGCAACAAATGATAAAGGAACAAAAGGAGGAGTAGTTTTAGCTAGTTTAAAAAAGATAGGAACTCATAATAGTTTAAAACTAAAAGTAAGTTATCATGATAGAGATAACAACTATCATGATAGTGTAAAAAAGGTAACTTTTAAAGATGGTTACTACTATGATGGTAGTGGTATTCAAAAAGCTATTATATTGACTGACTATGTCAATGTTATAAAAAACTTTCTTGTTGATAGTAGAAAAAGTTGTAACGATGAGGTAACTTTTGCTTCTTTTGATACTATCAGACAAAAGTGTTTACTTCCTCCACCATATCCAAAAAACTCAACTTGGGAGAGAAGATCTTGTAAGTTAGAAGTTAGTAAAGGCTACAAAAAGCTTTTTTCTATATTTTTAAGAGAGTTTCAAAAACAAAAGTATCTTTTAAGAGATGAAAGTTTAAAAAAAGAGGAAGATGCACTTAAACTACTTTTAAAAAGTTCACAAACTCAAAATAACAAAAAAGATGATTGGAACTTTATAAGATAAAATATAATAAAATTTTATATCTAAAAATCATCTTACAAATAAGGAAAAAAATGGAAACAAAACTATACTATCCAAACGAAGAGTTAGCAAAAAAAGCAAATATAAAAAGTCTTGATGAGTACCATAAACTTATGGATGAAGCAAAGAGTGATTATGAAGGGTACTGGAAAAGATTTGCTGATGAAAAGATAGAGTGGCTTTCACCCTACTCTAAAGTTTTAGATGAGAGTAATGCTCCGTTTTACAAGTGGTTTGTTGATGGGAAACTAAATGTTTCAAACCAGTGTATCGACAGACACTTAGCTACAAAAGGTGATCAAGTTGCCATACTTTTTGAAGGGGATCGTGGAGATGTTCAAAAGATCACTTACAACGACTTAAGTAAAAATGTAAACAGATTTGCAAATCTTTTAAAAAACAAGTTCGGTAT
>Ga0256843_1001732_pt1 | contig 16752 bp, 16 predicted proteins | sample AlvinellametaG_FD_191572 | JGI IMG/M metagenome (GOLD analysis project Ga0256843, IMG submission 191572) | Pompeii worm associated microbial communities from hydrothermal vent at the East Pacific Rise, Pacific Ocean - Alvinella | ecosystem: Host-associated > Annelida > Integument > Unclassified ... | reverse complement strand
CAAGAGAAAACAGCTTTACTATCTCTCTAAATTTATACTCTGAAATTCTTGAGGGGTAGACACACTTGTTTTTCATCGGTATTATGGTACTTTCCGGACACTTTATACCTCGTTAAGTTGTCTTGACACTTTTTTAAAAAGGATTTTTAATGAACATCAATGCAACAAATTCTATACAAATGCAAAATCGTTATGGTATGGGACAAAGTCAAGGATAAAACGATGCAATGAAAGAGATTATGCAACAACTGCCACAAGAAGATAGACAAGCAATCCGAGAGCAAATGCAAAGCACGGATCAGACACAAAGAAAAGAGTTTATGTCACAAGTATCAGAACTTGATACTACAAATATGAGTACAGAAGAACTTTCAAGTTCCCTTTTAAGTTTACTTGCTCCAGAAAATGAAGAGACAAACAACAACGACTCACTTTTAGACCTATATGTCTAAAAGTTGTGCGACATTCTATGTTTCAAAAAAAACAAAGAGGTAAATAAAAAAGTACCTCTTTGTTTTTTCTATAGTTTATAAAAAGATATAAAAAGAAAATTTGGCAATACTTTCATCAAATACTGCACCCTTATGTCTTGCACCGGTAATATGAACAAGATATCTGTCATTCCATGATCTGCTGTAGGTAATGGAAATACCGGTATTGTTTTCCTTAGCTTCATCTTTATCTACAGAAAGAATCGTTCTCACCTGAGCATCTTCATCTAACTGATATACCACTGTTGTCTGAGAACCATAATATGGATCATCATATTGGTCACTGTCTTTATAGACAAAACTCGTTTGAAAAAGCAGTTGATCGTCAAAAAAGTGCCGCTCGATCGGCAAGATGTAAGAATCCGAAGTAATATTGCCTATCTCTTTATGTGAATAAATCACCCCGATATTGAAACCATTGATATCTCTTAACTCCACACCGGTAGTCAATTCACTGTCATCATCTGTCGCGTATGGCGCAGACGTAGGAATACCGTAGTTGACCAAAAAGAGTGCTTTATCGTTATACAAATAAGAGTACTCCAACCCTTTCACCAACCCTACACCGGTATAAGGCACAGGAAGCATATACGGCTGTTTTGGCATCACCATCATTTGATACTTTTTCTTTTCCTGTGGTGTTGCATCGGCTCCGGGAGCTTTTGGTTTTGGAGCTGTGACGGCATAAGAAGGCTTTTTTACGCTTTTTGGTGCCTTTTTCATCAAGCCTGATCCCATCAGGGCATTGTCCATCAGGGTTCTGTCGGCATTGGAAAACATCGTGATAGGATCCATCCAGCCCACTTTTACGACATGCTTGTCTCCGTCAGGATTCCACTGTACAAACGCTCTGGTATTTGTTTCGCCAAAAAGGTTATGGTTTCTTTTGAGATTGTATGTCGATCTTGTCACCGTATAGACAGAAATAGTCGGTGTCATACTCCCACCCATGTAGATATTGAGCTTTTCCATCTCTTTTCTACTTTTGGAGTCGATGTTGATTCCGGCAAGACCGTGTACCGGCAAAAGTCTCTCTTTGGAAGAGTTTGCATCCAAAAACCCCTCTAACCATGTTTTATCGGATTTGGAAAACCTGAAACCGTTTCGTAAAAACTGCAAACCTGTTTTATTTAGTGTCGGCGTCAGACTGTGACAGGCATTACAACGCATTTTATACTGTTCTGCAAAAATCGGTGTTGCACTTGCATCTTCAAGTGCGAACAATGCCAACATCAGCAGGGATATTACTATTTTTATATTCATTTTTTTCTCCTTTAAAATCTCTAGCACTTATATAAACATATAAAACGAAAATTTGGCAACACTCTCATCAAAGATTTTACCCTTGTGTCTGGCTCCGGTAAGATGGATGATAAACCTGTCGTTAAAGAGTTTGCTATAGGTAAACGAGAGTCCCGTATTTGCGTTTTTCGCTTCGTCTTTATCTACCGCATATATCACTCTGACATGCGTATCTTCATCGATCGCATAAGTCATCGATGTCTGATTTCCGTAATAAGCGTTTTCATACTGGCTGCTATCTTTATAGACGAAATTCGTGCGCAAAAGTAACTGTTCATGCATAAAATATTTCTCAATAGGCACAATCACCGAATCTATGTCGATATTTGCAATCTCTTTATGCAAATAAACTATCCCGATATTCGCACCTTTGACATCCTGCAACTCAAATCCAAGTGTCAGCTGACTGTCATCATCCGTTGCAAATGTCTCAGCCGTCGGGATACCGTAATTTACAAGAAAGAGCATTTTGTGGTTATAAAGATAAGAATACTCCAGACCTTTTACAAGACCAAACCCCGCATACGGAACAGGCGGTTTATAGACTTGTTTTGGCATCAGCATCATCTGATACTTTTTTAGCTCTTGCGGCGTAGCATCGGTACCGGGTGCTTTGGGTTTGGGCGGTGTCATCGCCCAACTCGGTTTTACCTTGCTTTTGGGTGCTTTTTTCAAAAGTCCCGCTTTGATCAAACCGCTATCCATCAACGTTCTGTTATTGAGATTGGATATCGCCATCAGAGGATCCATCCAACCTACTTTCAACACATGTTCGTCACCCTTTGGATTCCACTCTAAAAATGCTCTGCTTGAGGGTTCACTGAAAAGTATATGATTGTATTTTGCATTGTAGTTCGATCTGGTGATGGCATAAAATGACAAGGTATCTGTCAGCGTACCGCCTGAGTAAAAGTTTAACTTATCCACATCTTTACGATCTTTTGAGTTGATATTGACCCCGACAAGCATCGTAACAGGCAGATTTGCCGTTCTCTCTTTCCAGTCTTTTGCATGCAAAAAACCATCCAGCGTCGTCGTTTCATTTCGATCAAAACGAAAACCGTTACGCATAAACTTTAAACCGGTTGCATTCAGTGTCGGCAGCATACTGTGACAACCGCTACATTTCATGTTATATTTTTTTGAAAATGTAGGATTTGCATTTATTTGTGCAACCATGATAAAAAATATCATAAAAAACGATATTAAAATCTTTTTTTTCATTTTACCTCCTTTTGATCGAAACTAATTATAGTAATTATTCCTTATGCTTTTAGTATACTGTTGAATTTATAATAGTTTTTTTAATTAAGAAGATAATATTTACTGTTTTTATAAAATATATTTTTGATTTCCTGTTATACTAGGAAGTAGTCGGTTTTTTACAAAGACTGGCTATTTGTCCCAATGAAACCCCTCCATCATTTGGAGGGATTTCATTGGAAATCACAGATTTAGGAAGCTTTTTTAAAAGTAAGTCCAAAAGCACTTTGTTTTGAAATACACCACCACTTAAAACCAGCGGCAAATCATACTGCCTATGCAGTATCGTAACAATTTTCACTAAAGTATTGAAAAATTTACTCACAGCCACAACCGTATCATTTTCATGAAGCAATGCTTCAATCATCGGTAGGATCTTAATCTCCCCTTCTGTTATAGAAAAAGGAAAATGTTCTTCAACATTTGAGTCGCACAACTCCTCCAGAAGCATCCCGCTCTCACCCTCGAAACTCATCACATGACACACATCCGTCAGTGACGCCACCGCATCAAAAATCCGCCCGCATGAAAAGCTAAGCGGTGCATTAAGCCCCTTTTGCCATGAAAGATAAAGCGTTTTCAGCTCCACAGGTGAGAAACTCTGCACCGTCGGATGTTTCATCTCAAACACCTTTTCGCCATACAAATCAAAAAGCAGACTCAAAGCCACACGCCGCGGCTCTTTGATCGCCTTTGCCCCGCCAAGCAGTTTAAAAGGAGCAAAATGTGCCACCCGCTCATACCCCTCATTGTCACACACTAAAAACTCCCCGCCCCAAAGCGTACCGTCATCCCCCAATCCCGTCCCGTCAAACGCCACACCCAACACTTTCTCCGAGAGTCCTTTCTCTGCCATCACACCAAGAATATGCGCATAGTGGTGCTGCACTTCCACAATTTTTAACTTTTCATGTTTCATTTTTAATTGACGCGCATATTTGGTAGATTCGTAGTTGGGATGCATATCATGCACGACGATATCAGGCATAAAATCATAAATACGGCTAAACGTCCGGATATTTTTCTCAAAATACTCCAGCGACTCCAACGTATCCAAATCCCCGATATGCGGCGAAAGAATCACTTCATGCTCAAACCCGATCGCCACCGTACTCTTTTGGTTTGCCCCAAGTGCCAATACTTTTTTATCCAACTTAAACGGCAGTTTCACAGAAGCAGGCGCATACCCGCGCGCCCGGCGCAGAGTCACTTTCCGTCCCGCCACAACCATCACCACCGAATCATCACACCCGTTGACAATCTCACGGTTATGATCGATTGCCGCATCGTAGACATTTTCCAGTTTTTGCAATGATTCATAACTGGTACAAATCGGCTCATCGGTCACATTCGCACTCGTTGCGACAATCGGCTTTCCAAAGGCTCTAAGCAAAAGCAAATGCAGAGGTGTATAAGGAAGAAAAAGCCCTATTTTAGAGATATTCGGCGCAACATGAGCAGAGAGAACCTCATTCTCTTTTGCCTGCAAAAGCACAATAGGATGCTCTTTGGAAACAAGCAAACTCTCTTCCACCTCATCGATATACGCCAGCTCCTTCGCTCGTTCCAAATTCTCCACCATCACTGCAAAAGGCTTGGAAGGACGACGTTTTCGCTCACGAAGCCTTCTCACCGCTTTATCACTCGTCGCATCGCAAATCAGATGGTAACCACCCACCCCCTTCACCGCCAAAACCTTCCCCTCATGTAAAAGAGAAACCGCCTCCGCAATCACATCCTCACTTCTTCCCTCTTCCCTCTTACTTCTTACTTCCAAACTCGGTCCACACTCCCAGCACCCAATCGGCTGAGCATGATAACGGCGATTGGAAGGATCATGATACTCCGCTTCACACGCTTCACACATCTTAAAGTCAGCCATCGAAGTATTGGGACGATCATACGGCAAAGTCTTGATGATAGAGTACCTCACCCCGCAGTCGGTACACGTAATAAAAGGATAAAGATAACGACGGTTGGAAGGATCGAAAAGCTCTTTTTCACATGCTTTACAGATAGAGATATCAGGAGGAATGAGTGCCGTTTTGATATCTGCTTCTTCGCTTTGAACGATTGAAAAAGTTTCATACTCTTTAAACTCTGCTTCCTCTACTACAAGAGTATCTATCTTTGCCAGCGGCGGGAGATTGTTTTGCAGATCATCAACAAACTTTTGCAACTGCTCCGGCGTGGCATTGAGCAAAATATACACACCTGAAGCGTCGTTTTTCACTTCCCCTTTGAGATGGTATTTGTGCGCGAGGTTGTAAACAAAAGGGCGGAAACCGACACCCTGAACCATACCGGTGATAGAAATTTTATATGTATACTTTTCCATATACTATTATCTCTGTCTAAACACTGCAACAATATGCACATTCTCTCCATCAATATGATAACAAATCGTATAACCGTGATATATCAAATCTTTTGTCTTTCCATCATCTATGTAAAGACTATTACGACAGCGATACGGCATAAAAGAGAGGGTTTCTATCGCTTTTTGTAGTTTTGTCAAAAAACTTTTTGCCTTTTTACAAGAGTCATTTTGACAAATGTACTCATATATGTTTTTCAAATCCGCTTCCGCTACGGGTTCGATGATGATGATGTGATACTCCATCTACGACAAGATTTCTCCAAAAACCTTTTCGATACTTTTGCCTTTGCCTTTGGAAATATCAGCTACCGATTTTTCTACTTTCTCTTTTGCTTCTTCAAAGGAGATGGCAGGATAATAAGGTACTTGATCTATCTCTTCTATTTGCACACTCTCTTTTGGCAGTGTTTCGAGCAAACCCATAAATTTTTCATATATCTCATCAGTGATAGACAATTTTACCGTATGCATGAGAACTCCTTGTATCTTCTGTCACCATTATAGCAAAATAACAATCCTCTACAAAAACAACGCTCCATACACACTGTTCTCTTTTCCTATCGGATAATTCCTGTTCAATATCGGTCGTTTAATGGCTAGGTTTCGTTGTATCCTGCCCCATAACGACTGGTTGGCAAATGTCGCACCGCTGAGGGTCAGGGTTTTGGCTTTGGTTTTGTCCATCAGTTGGGTAACGATATCGGCGATGTAGTCTCCAAAACTTTCATAGATACTGTAGCAGAGTATCGGCTGTTCGACGCCGCTAAGTTTGTAGCTCATGATAGAAGCCAAAAAGGCGTAGTCGTTGAAGCGGTTGTCTTCTACTTTGGTGTCAATCTGCATCCCGCCTTTGCCCAGGAAACTGAGCGCCATTTCGGAGATACCGTCAAAACTTTCATTCTCCAGTTCGATCAAAATCGCCGTCACTTTAAAGAGATCCACTTCTCCTGTAAGATTATCCAGTCGCTCATACAAAGCGGGGAATTTTTTTCTGAAGTTTTCCACCAGCCTGTCCGATCCCTCACGAAGCGTGGCGATCTTTTCAAAGAGGTGATCTGTTTCAAAAGGGCGCGGGGGTACGACGTCGATCACCTCTTTTTGGTTGTAGTAGAGAAAGTGCAGTCTACTGTCAAAATGCACACCGATCGCCATTTCGGAGAGCTTTTGATGTTCGGCGAGGACACTGAGCATCGCCGCTTTTGCCACTTCAAAGGTGCGTTGATTTTCGATAGTGGCTTTTTCACCCTCTGCGACATACACCTCTTTGGCGGGGATTTTGGCAAAATATTCGGGTCGGTCGATGATTTTGCCATCCGGTGTATCCACACTCGCCAGTCCCGCAGCAACCGTTACACGTCCCTCTTTTGCCTCATTTACAAGCTGGGGAAAGATACTCCGTTCCCCTTCGATCAAAAGCTTGGTATCTTGGTTGATAAAGAGCCTGAAATCCTTTTGAGGGGTGATCGGCAGATCAAAATCGACCAGAAAATCCCCCTCACTCTCTTCGTCACACTCCTCATAGACGATATAATCCATCCCGGCATTGATGAGCTCTTTTGCCAGTAGCATACTCATCCCGTCATCGGCATATTTCGTCCAGATACTGCTGCCAAAAAGTGCTTTGGCTTCGTCACTTTTGGTGGCAATTCGAAGCAAAGGGCGCTCGATGGAGAGCAGTGCGTTAAACTCCTGCGGTACCATCATGAGGTGTTTGTTCAGGGCATTGACATTGGCGATAAACAGGATCGCTTCGGGGGTCACTTTCTGCCCTGCTTCGGGTTTGTAAAATTTACGATAGCCGTGCAGTGTCTTCATGACAACACTTTTACCCTTGCTTATCGCTCTTGCAGCCACTTCAAAGAGGGTGCGGTAGCTTCCTTTATCATTGGCATAGCGTTCGCTCTTTTTATCCACCATGCGCAACGAAACCCCACACTCTACACAGGAGATAAGCGGATAGTTTTTACGCAACGGATTTTTTGCCATCTCCTCTTTACAGGCATCACAGGGAACTAAAAACTTCATCGCCGACTTTTCACGGCTGAAGGGATACTGCTCTAAAAAGGCGTGTCTGCCGCCACAGGCGTTACATGAAATAAAAGGATAGTAATAACGTCTGGAGCTGACATCGAACATCTCTTTCTGGCATGTCGGACAAAGCGAGAGGTCTTGCGGCAGGGTATTGACGGTGGAGGGAGTAAGATCGGGTCTCTTTTCTACCGTATCGGCATGGCTGGTTTTCAGATAGATCGACGCGGGGAGCGCGACTTCGAGTCTTTGTAAAAAGGCTTCAAGTTTTTCATCGTCCTGATTTGCTATCAAAACAATTTTCCCCGCTTCCTGTACTACATCTAACGCTAATGCCGTCTCCTCTGCGATCGCTCTGATCAAATCGGCTATATAACTCTTATCGCTGTCAAAAAATATTTCGAGTATAAAATACAATGTTTTCTATCCTTTGGTTGAGGGAATGTGTATCTTCTGGGTCGGGTTTGCATAGTAGGCAATGATCTCTTCCAGCGGTGTTTGCTGCGCTTTGGGAGTCAAAGTGATATCATGAAGCGCCAAAACATCTACCGTTTTTTCAATCATCTTTGGAAATGCTTTTTTCGTCTCATCGGTCAGATCGGAAATCACGGGCATGATATCTCCCGGATGCATCGCGACAATCTCGACGTGCGCCATATCTTCATCGAGTATGGAGCAGATCTCCAGCATCTGTGCCACTTCCACTTCGTTGGCACTCTGGCGGATGGCTCCCTGATCGATGAGTTCGTCTTTGCTAAAATGAAAAATCTCTCCGGGTTTGCCTTCGGAAGTGGTGCTCAGGATAAAGACTTTGTCGTACTCCTGATAAAATGTCATCATGCTAAAGCCGAGTGTGCCGCCGTCCACAACATCTAAATTTGGAGGTCTTAAGAAGTTTTGTTTGATATATTCGGCGGCATAGATACCCAAACCGTCATCACAGAACATGATATTGCCGATACCGACAAGTGCTACTTTACACAATTTTAGAAGTCCTTTAAATATTAAAGGATACTGCCCTGAAGCACCACCCGTTAACATTTCATTTTTAATACGTTATCCGAGCAAAGCCCGGATAACTGCGCTAACGCTGTGTTCTCCTCAGCGGAGTGCTCGCGCGCAGATGAACCGCGCTTATACATTCTCAATTCAAACACTCCGAGCAAAGCCCGGATAACTGCGCTAACGCAAGTACACCCTACAAAATAATTTTTGCAGGGAACCCGACGTTCTCCTCAGCGGAGTGCTTAACACATCGATGAGCCCCGCCTATATCATCTTACCTCGACAACGAGTTATTTCTCTTCGCCCTCTTTTGCTTTGGCAAATTTATTTCCGCCAAATGCGATGGCGATATCACCCTCTTGCCAGAAGATGGTTCTCCATACTTCATAATAGATATGAAAAGCTACCCATGCGAGGATAAACCACATTGTCAAGTGATGCACGATACGCACATCCATGATCGACGGAACCGGTCCCGAACCTACAAGCCAACTGCTTGCAGGGATAGTCCAGTCAGTTGCCACGTGTAAAATCCACGGCCACCATTTGCCGATGCTGCTAAGTCCTGACTCTAACCCGTGCACATAAAGCTGCAAGCCGGTAAAGAGCATCAGTGCCAAAAGCAGGTGAAAGATCGTAAAATAGACTGTATTGAAACTGTCGCTATGGGAAGAATCGAAATTTTTTCTTCGGTTGAATGTCAGTAAGTTCAACAACACTTCAAAAAACTCTTTGATATTTTTGGGTGTGGGCAAAATCTTCAAAATCGGTTTTTCAAACCGTGAAAAGAAGAAGAGATATGCCACGATGATCGACGTTACATCAAAGATGATCGCTACGATAAAGTGTCCCCATCTGTTCCATGCCATGACGTATTTATCCACTGCCGGTTCTGCGATAAGTGCCTGATAATAAGGCGCTGCGATATAGAGCCCTGTAATCACCGCCACTACCATCGAGATGGCGTTGACCCAGTGGATGGTTCGCATCGCACCGGTCATACGCTTGACGTTTTTGTATCCTGGTTTCATTTTAATGTCTCCTTTCCCCTGAGCAAAGCCCAGTGAAAATTCCCCTCACTAAAGCTTCGCCCTTGGCGAGAATTGGTTCTAGTCATAGCATACTCCTCTAAAATGCGCAATTTGGATCGACTTTATACACGGCTAACTCTTTGCCCTTCGTATCAAGCACGTGTACCGCACAGGCGATACAAGGGTCAAAGCTGTGGATCGTTCGGATGATCTCCAGAGGCTCTTCAGGGTTTGCTACTTTCGTACCGATCAAACTCGCCTCATACGCACCCAACTGTCCTTCGGCATCTCTTGGTCCCGCATTCCAGGTTGATGGTACAACTGCCTGATAGTTTTCGATTCTACCGTCTTTGATTTTCACCCAGTGACCAAGTGCTCCACGCGGTGCTTCCGCCAGACCTTTTCCTTTACACTCGACAGAAACTTCGTCAAAATCAAACTCCGTCCATGTGCTAAGATCACCACCGGCAACATTTTTCGCCAGTTCATCGACCCATTCCATCATCACATCACCCATCATCTCCGTTTCGATCGCACGTGCCGCAGTTCTACCCACTGTTGAGAAAAGCACGGTGATAGGCAATTTAGAGCGCTCAAGGAAGTTATCGACATACTTTTTGATACGCGCGTCACCCTTGACATATCCGACAACCATACGTGCCAGAGGTCCTACCTCTACCGGTTTACCGTCATAGCGCGGTGACTTGATCCATGAGTATTTCTCATCGGTTTTGAGGTAGGCATACCCATCCTCTTTCTTTTCAAGTCCGGTATAGTTTGGAATGGTCTCACCCTCGTACGGATGCAGAGGTTTATCACCTTTGTACCATGCGTGTGTGACATCTTCGGTGATTTTGGTCGGATCCAACTCGAACGCTTTGGAGATATCACCATCCAGTACCAACCCGGAAGGGAAGAGTTGTGCTGCTTTGTAAAAACCGGTATCATCCAGTTTAAAGTCACCATAACTCATGTAACTAAGAAGTCCGCCACCGGTACCGCCGACACCTTTGTATGTCGCATCTTTATCGGTCGCTTCTTCGGCATACATCGTACCTGCCATATAGATATCCGGCAAATACGCCCCTTTGATAAAGTCGTTACCCTCTTTAAGCAGTTGTTTAAAGAGTGCGATACGTGCAGGATTTTGGATATCCTGTACACAAGTCACACCACCCACGACGATCGATTGCGGATGCGGGTTTTTACCACCGAAAATCGCCTGCATTTTCGCCAGATCTCTTTGGATATCGAGCGCTTTGAGGTAGTGGGTTACACCAAGGAGGTTTTGTTCAGGGGTGAGTTTGTAGTGTTTGTTACCCCAGTAACCGTTACCAAAAATTCCTAAACGTCCCTGTTTTGCAAACTTTATAAGACGATCCTGCACCGCTTTGAAATCCGCCGCTGCGGAAGTATAAGGCTTATGCCCTGCAATCTTCGCCCACTTGACCGCTTCTTCTGCTGTTTTGGCAGGATCGGCTTTAGTAGCGGAGAGAACATCCACAAAGTCAAGGGCATGCAGATGATAGAAGTGCACAAGGTGATCATGTACATACAATGCACCCTGAATCAGGTTTCTGACCAATCTGGCATTTTTAGGGATGGTGATATTAAACGCATCTTCAACCGCTTCGATACTTCTTTGGTAGTGTGTACCCGTACAGACACCACAAATTCGCATCGCCAGTAGTCCCGCATCTCTTGGATCTCTTCCTTTTAAAATCGTCTCGATACCTCTAAACATGGTAGAAGAGCTGTATGCGTCTACGATTTTATTGTTCTCATCGATGATCGCCTCGATACGCAGATGCCCCTCGATACGTGTGATAGGATCGACGATGATATGTTTTTTGCCGCCTTTTGCTTCGGCTTTTGGTGCCTCTTTTGCCGGTGCTTCTTCTGCTTTTGGGGCTTCGTTGCTTTCTGCCGGTGCTGCGTTTTCCGCTGCCTCCGTCACATTCGCTTCCGCGCTTTGTGCCGCCTGAGTCACTTCGTTTGTAATATTGTTTTCACTCATCTTATGCCTCCTCCTCTACATTACTCTTTTTACCGAAAATCGCACTACCCGCCGCATGAATACCGATACCGATACCAGCCGCAGTCAACAGCCCCAGACCAAACTCATCGACAGTCTTTTCGACACCGCCTGTCGGTGCTTTGATGTTGGCATTTGCCATCGGTCTCTCATAGGCATATTTGTCCCAGAAATCAGGCTCAGAACATCCGATACAACCACGTCCGACACCTACCGGCCAGTTGACCCCTTCGTTGTAGCGGATGATCGAACAGTTGTTAAATGTCATAGGACCTTTACATCCCATTTTATAGAGACAGAAGTTGTTTTTCGCACCCTCGTCACCCCACTCTTCGACAAATTCACCCGCATCAAAGTGTGCACGTCTTTCACAGTTGTCGTGGATTCTGTATCCGAATGCAAACTTCGGTCTTAAAAGCGAGTCAAGCTCAGGAAGCTGTCCTGTTAAGACAAAGTGTAAAATCACACCGACCATATTGGAAGGGTTGGCAGGACACGCAGGGATATTGACTATCGGTTTGCCGTGTACGACATCCATCACGCCCACTGCATCGGTCGGGTTCGGCGCTGCTGCCGGCACACCGCCGAATGTCGCACAACTACCTACCGCAATCACCGCTGCCGCATGGTTTGAAAGGCGTGTAAGGTGGTCGATAAACGTCTCCGCTTTGGCACCGATGGTTCCGTAGTAGCCATCCAAGCCTCTTGGGATAGAACCCTCGACAAAAAGGATATACTTATCTTTAAAGTGCTCTACCGCCTCTTCAAGCTGTTTTTCCGCCTGATGTCCGGATGCCGCCATCAGTGTTTCATGAAACTCCAAAGAGATAATATCAAGAATAATCTCATCAACTTTCGGTCCGTCACTTCTAAGGAGTGCTTCGGAGTTACCCGCACAGTCCTGAAGCTCGATCCAGACAACCGGAACACGGTTCATCAGCTCCGCCGCTTCGGCGACAAGCGGAGTAAAAGAAGCCGGAAGCATCAACATCGCCGTTGTCGCCGATGCCCATTTCAGAAAGTCACGTCTGCTCACACCTTCATTGAAAATTGCACTTTTAACATTGATTCTATTGCTGATGGGTGGCAGTTCTCTGAGTGCATCCAGCCTTGCACGACACTGGTTAAAAAGCGCTTCGTAGTACGCCTCGCCTCTGTTGGTCTCCACTTTCGCACTCTGGGAAGTGAAAAGTTTCTTTACCGCTTCTATCCGCTTATCGCTCATGAAAGCCTCCTTGAAATAATAAATGAATGGTCATTCATTATTTTAGACTATTTATTCTTATGCAGGGGTTAAATTTAAGAAAAGTGTATAAAGTTTTATTATAATTAGGAGTACTTTTGTCCTAAAGGGATCAATGTGTCGTACAGACCGAGCAGACATCAAATGTCTTGAAAACAAACTCCGCCATCGCTTCATCTTCAAGCCCTATCATCGCCTGTTGCGCCACTCCCGGAGCATCCGGTGTTCCCTGACTCAGGTTCCATTGTGTCGGAGTGACAATACGATAACGGGCAATCTTTCCGTCCACCAACTGCACCTGATGTACCAGTGAACCACGCGCCGCTTCAACTGCACCTGTTCCCTCCGCCGTAAGCGTTTTGATATCTTTTGGAGGAGCGATATAAGAGGGTTGAGAAAGGTCGATTTGTGACAAAAGATAGAAACTATGATGTAAAAGCTGCACAATTTCACAACTACGCGCCAAAATCCTACTAAAGAGGCTGTCACCGTAACGCCGGTGGGCATCTTTGATGAGCGGCGTTTTTAAAAGCATCGCACGGCTGAGCGGTCCTACTTCGTAATATTTGTTTTTATACGTCACATTTTTCGCCAGCGAATCACTGTTGCCGAAAATATCTAAAAACCGCTCCGAAATATGCGGCTGTATACGTGTCTTGATCGACTTTCCGCGTTTAAAGTAACTGTTCTCGCCAAAGACGATGAAACGGTCGAAACTCTTACCCTCTGTCTGCCACCCTTTTTGCAAAAGGTGATTTAAAAGTTTTGGTAAATCCCCCTCTTTGCTTAAAAGCGTTTCTACTTTTTCACACTTAATCAACATCTTCGTATCGGCTCTGACCATCTGTGTTTCAAAAAAAGAGAGCACTTCATGAAGAATATTTTTCACCTGCAAAAGCTCGATATGCGTCGGATCACACACTACACCCCCGACAATAGCATAAGAGTTGTGCGGATACTGCCCCGCAAGATGGGCGATCGCTTTAGAGATTTGGCGTGACATCCGTGAAGCGGAAGAGATATTTTGACGCTCTCCCAGCAAGGGCAAAAGGGTGAGGTAAAACCATTTGAAGTGGTTTTGTATCAACTCGAAATTCAACGTCAATTCACGGATGATCTCCGCTTTTTGACTGATTTGCAAACCATCATAACAATCTTCCAGCGCCTTGACCGTCGCTATCAAATGCGCGTGCCCGCATATCCCGCAAACTCTGGGGTTTATCACCAGTGCATCTTCTGCCGCACGTCCCTGTAAAATCTGCTCGATACCCCGCTGCGAAGCAAAAACAATATCCACAAAATCGATCTTTTCTCCCACCTTATGAAACTTGAGTGTCGCCTCTCCTTCGATCTTTTCAATCAGTTTTGCAACGGTAATCTTTTTACTCATCCAAAAGCCTCTTTTCCAAACGGGAGATCTTAAAAGCTTTTGTCACACCCGAAAGTGTCAGATAGGCGCGTTTGGGAACATCTAAAGGAAGATACTGTGGAATTCCCATATTTTTCTTGGTCGTATAGAGGTTTGGACGTGGAAAATGGGGCTCAGTGCAGCCATGACACGGTTCACCCGCTCTTGTTTTGGAGTTTACCTCGTTCCAGAGGATTTTATTGCAGCTGCCATGCGTAAAAGGTGCCTGACAACCGTGATCGTAAAACATACACCCCTCTTTTTCTCCGAAGTTGTGATTGTCTACCTTGTATTCGAAATATTCGTTTCTTGTGCAACCGTTGTGTACGGTGTAGCTGAAAAACTCTTTGGGACGGTGAAAAGCGTCAAAATGCAGTGCAATCTCCTCTTTTAAAAGATAAAGCGTATCGGCTAAGATATCAGGATGAATAGGACACCCCGAAAGTGAAACCACTTTGTCCGAAAACATTTCAAAACGCGCTACTTTTTCACTCTCTAAAAATAAAAAGCCGCTGCTGTTAGGATAAGGGCTATCTTTAAAAATCCCGCCGAATGTCGCGCAGGTTCCCACCGTGACAATCTTCTTTACACGAGGAGCATACATACGTATGATATCTACAATCTCCCTGCCCCCGCGTTTAAAATCATCCGCCACCGCTCCCTCGATCAGCAAGATGTCGCATTCATGATAGTGTGCAACGATCTCTTCGAGAGAATACTCCGAGTCGATCACAGGATGGTGAATAAACTCGAAACTCTCCAAAAAACGATCGAGTGCATGATAATTTAAAAAGGAGTGTGTATTGCCGTTACATGCGAGTCCCTGAAGCCAGAGGAGTTTAGTTTTCATCGCTTTTGAGGGCTTTATAGATGTTCAAAGAGATGTCGTCGATATAGTTATCCAACTCTTCGGGTAAAACTTTCTCTCCAAAAAGAAAAACCATCCCGCCAAGATAGCCCATAAAAAGCCCGAATGCCGAAAAAAAGTCTTGATCGCGAAGTTCTCCTTTGCGAACACCCTCTTCAAAAAAGATCATGATCTCCGTCACAAAGTCACTCACGCAAATCATCCCCTCGCAACCGTCTTTAAACACTTCACGGTTGGCAAGGTAGATGCGCAAGAAATACTCGATCATCTCCGGCTGTTCCTGTGCCGTTTGAAAGTAGATGGTGACGATATTGTGAATCTTTTCTTTGGCAGAGATATCTTGATCGTTGATTTTTCGAAGTTCATTACCAAGATAAGCGGAGATATACTTGATGATCTCTTTGGCGAGGATATCTTTGGACTTGAAATAGTTGTAGAGGTTTCCCACACTCATCCCAAGAGATCTGGCGATATCGGGAATAGTCGTACTGTAAAACCCCTCTTTGGAAAAGAGTTTCAAAGCCTCTAACATGATTGTCGTTTTTTTCTCTTCTTTACTCGCTCTTGCCATCTATTATCCGTCAGATCAAAATTGTTCTAAGTATAGCAAAATTATCATCAAGAGCATGTATAAAAGAGAGGTAAAAGAGGTGGTGGACCCTACCGGGATCGAACCGGTGACCTCTTCGCTGCCAGCGAAGCGCTCTCCCAGCTGAGCTAAGGGCCCGTTTTGCGAAGCGAGTGTGATTATAGCAAAAAAACTATTTTTTTTCTATATCACACCCTTTGGAAGTACACTTTTGTTTCAAGACATAGCGTCGGTAAAAACCTTCCAAAACAAGATAGAGACAATATACCCAGACGATATCCATCACGATATTGCGCTGATAGTCAAGCTCCAGATAAAGGATGGGAAGACCGATGACGATCGGCCATTTGGCATAGTGGAAAAATAAAATCCACGCGCCGTAAAGATCCAAAAGGGTTCTTTTCAAAATTTTCTCCTGTTTTGACTCTCCGCTTCATGAAGTCTTTTTCGCTCTTCTTCGATCTGTCGTCTTCGCTCGGCGGATTTTTTGGAAAAATGTAATCCCGCATATACGGTACCTATCAAAACTACAATCATTGAAATTGTCGAAATAGTCATTACCATTGTCGTATCCATCAATAAACTCCTTCCTGATTGTTTATTTTACCACAAAGTATTGTTGTGCATATGATTTGTTTTCAAAAGGAAAAGCTTTGATCACCTCATCACCGATCGTAACACTTCCTTCACTTTCATGAGGTGTTTTGGTGTAGGTAAGAATCAGTTTCGCCGCCAGCTCTTTGTCGCTTTGCGAAGCATTTTTACTGATCAGGCTTATAGGTCCCGCAATATCGTTGGCGCGGGCAAAAACAAACTTATCGTTTTCAATCTGTTTAATCTGCTCATTGTCTTCTTTATTGCGTCCAATCACCAGTTTCGCACCGTCAGGCAAACGTAAGTGTCTTCCCACTTTCAACACGTCGATATCGGCTACCGTAAACTTTTCATGTGCGATGACATCTTTGATCTTCTGCTCGAAAGAGGATTCTGTCAGCAAACACCCTCCGCCAGGACTCTCATACTCTTCAAAGCCCCACTCTTTGGCAAGGCGCAGCTGTACTTCTCGGTTACGTCCTTCGATGCCTAAAAGTTTTTCACGATCCACCCAT
>Ga0256843_1001731_pt1 | contig 16754 bp, 16 predicted proteins | sample AlvinellametaG_FD_191572 | JGI IMG/M metagenome (GOLD analysis project Ga0256843, IMG submission 191572) | Pompeii worm associated microbial communities from hydrothermal vent at the East Pacific Rise, Pacific Ocean - Alvinella | ecosystem: Host-associated > Annelida > Integument > Unclassified ... | reverse complement strand
CTTTTTGCCATTGGTTTTTCAGCACATCCGATTAAGAAAAACGCTCCGATACTTATTCCTAAAATAAAAATCTTTTTCATTTTTTCTCCTAAATTAAAATTTCTCTTTGGCCTTTTGCATTCGGAGGAGACAATATCCCCGCCCTTTCCATCTGCTCAATAATATTAGCTGCTCTATTATACCCAATTTGAAGACGTCTTTGAAGATAACTTATACTTGTTCTTCTTTCTTTTAAAATAATTTCTTTCGCTTCTTCAAACAGCTCATCGACATCGGTAATTTCTTCAAGCCCCTCCGTTTCGTTTTCAATTGTCGAAATAATCGTATTATCGTATTGAGGTTCTCTTTGTGATTTTAAAAATTCGACCACTTTTTCTATTTCCTCTTCACTCGCAAAAGGTGCATGAAGTCTTATAAGCCCCGTAATTCCTGGAGGAGTAAAAAGCATATCTCCTCTTCCTAAAAGACTCTCAGCCCCAAATTGATCAAGAATGACTTTAGAATCTATTTTTTGTCCCACCTTAAAAGAAATCCTGCTTGGAAGATTCGCTTTTATCAGTCCGGTTACAACATCGACACTCGGTCTTTGAGTCGCGACTATAAGATGTATTCCACTGGCCCTTGCCATCTGTGCCAGTCTCGCGATGGCGTATTCAACATCTTTACCGCTCGTCATCATCAAATCCGCAAGTTCGTCGATTATAATTACTATATACGGCAGTCTTTCGCTTTTATCGACTTTTTTATTATAACTTTCTATATTTTTAACCCTCATTTTTGCCATAAGCTTATAGCGTCTTTCCATCTCTTTAACCATTGCGTTAAGGGCTGTTATAGCTTTTTTGGCTTCCGTAATGACAGGGGTGAGCAGATGAGGAATATCGTTATAAATGGAAAATTCAAGCATTTTAGGGTCAATCATAATAAATTTAAGTTCTTCAGGAGAATTTCTGTATAAAAGTGAAAGTATCATGGAATTAATACCAACACTCTTACCGCTTCCCGTAGTCCCCGCTATCAACAGATGGGGAAGTTTTTTAAGATCAGTTACAAAAGGAGCTCCCACTATATCTTTTCCAAGAGCGAGAGTAAGGGGTGATTTTGATTTTTGGAAAATATCGCTTTCAAGAATTTCCCTCAAATATATTGTTTCCATTTCTTCATTGGGAATTTCTATACCTACAACATCTTTACCGGGTATTGGAGCTTGAATACGGATTGATTTTGCTTTTAAAGCCATTGCCAAATCGTCTTGAAGCGCAAGTATTTTTGATACTTTAATGTGAGGAAGCGGTTTAAATTCAAACGTCGTAACCACAGGTCCGATATAATATCTAACGACATCACCTTCAATTTTAAACTGTTTCAGTTTTTCAAGAAGAACTTTTATTTTTTTATCTATTTCGGCTTCATTTATCTCTTTTCTTTTTTTAGGTGGTTTTTGCAGAATATTAAGAGGCGGGAATTTCCAGTTTTTAGGTTTTTCCCTCTCCCCTACTTCTATTTGTGAAAGCAGTTTTTTTGTATCTTCAAGTTCCTGAACATGTGCAACTTTTGTTTCATGTATTTCTTCTTTATTTTCTTCTTTTACCTCAACGTTTTTTTCACTCTGTACTTTTTGAGATTCGGTGTCATTTACATTTTCTCGGCTTACCTCTTTTATATCGGTTTCGTCAAGTTCCGGAAAACTAAACTCTTCAGCGTTTTCATCTTCATTGTCATCAAAATTTTCCCGACTTTCTTCAGATATATTTTCTTTGACGTTTTCATAAGAATTTTCGTTTTTTTCTATTTCACTATTTGATTTCGTTTCTTCTGATTTAACCTTTGACTTTGATTTAAAATAAGTAAATATCCTGTCTTCAAAGACCAAAAACACTCCCCATATACCGATTATGAACAATACTATCCAAACGCCCAAAATTCCGATGTATTTTTCAAGCGTTTTTACAAAAAGAATTCCGATAGTACCTTTTTTTAATACTATCGCCTGTAAAAAAAGAAAATCAAAAAACAATATAACAAACCCCAATACCCTCATTGAATTTTTGGCATCGAACTTATTAAAATAGAACATATAAAGCAGATAGAATAAAAACAAATCAAAAACATATGAAAGATAACCGAAGAGATTGATGTCTAAACTTCCCAAAAACTCACCAAGCACTCCGACATACTTTTTTTCCGGAATAATATTAGCTACACTGAGATAAATTAAAATACCGAAAAGAAAGATAAAAAAAGCTTTTCTTAAAATTCCAAATCCTTTTTTTATGGAATTTTATCTTAAATAGTCAAGAAGCGTCAAATTATTAACTTTTGAGATTGATGCAAGCAGAGCCTGATATGACGTCTGCAGAGAATTCAACTGCATAGCCGCTTTACCCAAATCCGTATCTATATTATCCGATTGAAGCTCCTGAACGTTTACTTTCAACATATCCACTCTTTCTATACTCATATTAAATTCTTCTGAAACGGCTCCTATTTTGGCGTGAGAACGTCTAACTCTATCCATAACGTGTTCGATTGCCTTCAAAGCACCCTGAATACCGAAATTTCTAGGATCATTTGAAGAAGCGTCCGCAAAATTGTTACCGTTTTTAACAGACTCGATCGCTTTTTTTAAAGTACCGAAAAAATCGTTTTCGGCTGAATCAACAGTAATTGCGTTGTTACTCTCAAAAGCCATACTGCCGCTTTCACTGTAAAGCGAGAAATCTATCGGTGTAGATGTGTTTTTTTCGTCTTTTATATAAAGTTTTCCATTATCAAGTCCAGCTTGTACGTATTTTTTAGATTCTTCAACCGCCTCGTTATAACCCTGAGGGTCATCACTTGAAGGTAATTTATCAGAAACTATCATGGAAATTACATCACCAAGCTGTTTATAAGTAAAACCTTTAACAACTTTTTCTTTCTCACAAAGCTTACACGTTGCAGGATCCATTTCGGAATAAGTCGTAACTTTATCAAAAGCCGGCGTCAAATTTCCTTCCTGATCATAAACGTGATACGTACCTTTATCAGTACTGAATGTTATCTCATCTTTATTAATATTAATTGATGCGGTTTTAAAAACGCCGTTTATATCTTTATATCTTATTTTTAAAGTTTGCGGCATCGTTATATCGCCCATAACATCCGTTAGTCTTGTATCATCGTTTGCCCTGACTTCTTCCATTGGTTCTGTAATTTTTTGACTGTTTTTATAATAAATTCTATAATCTCTGGTAATTTGAGGATTGTTTGAACTGAGTATATTTCCCTGTTTTTCAAAATAAAGTTCATTTTCATTGAGAGAATCTTTTCTTCTAATAGTTTCTATTTTAGTAGTATCGTCACTTGGATTGTAAACACCGTCTCCGTCATCGTCTTTATAAGTTGTTATAGTAAGATTAAATTTGGAAGTTCCGGTTTTTGTAGCACTGTTATCGGTTATTACAATCTCACCGTTTTCAAGTTTGGCATCGACGCCGAACGTCGTTTTTATTTTATCGATTAAAGTTTGCATGGTATTTGTAGAATCAATCTTTAACGCCACGGTTTTTTCAATATTCTGCTGAGGGTTAAAACCTTTTAAAACGACAAAATCAGCACTGTCGACTTTACTGTCGGTTCCGTCATCAACGACACCTTTGGTTCCGAAAACTTTATCAAGGGTGTCCTGATAAATCGCGTCTCTTCCGTCCGCCTTAAATACAGCACCGAATTTAAAAACCCTGTTGTCAAAAAAAGAATTGGACGCTTTTATCGTACTTAGATCCCTAATAGAATTAAAATTGCTTTTTTGAAATTCCGTAAAATATTTACCTTCTTTTACAATATTTTTCAAATTCTCCTCAAAACTTAAAGAAGAATCATACGTATCGCTTGCCACCATATAAAAATCCGTTTTTAACTTTCCTGTTTTTAGATCTTTTATCTGAATTTCGCCCATATCGTTAAGGGATACGTCCACTACTTTATTAGTTTCCGTATTTCCATACAGTTTACCGATATCATCCAAAAGCTTCCCTACGCTTTGAGAATTTTTTAAAGGAAGAACTTTTTCAAATCTGTCTCCGCTGCTGTTTATACCTCGAACATAAAAATAACTTGTACCATCCTTGTATGTTCCGTCTCCGTTATCAATATCTGCAACACCGCTAAGCATTCTTATCTCACTCTCAGAGGTAACGGGTTCGTTTACCGGTACGGCATTGGGAGCATCCGTTTTAGGGTTATCTTTGTCAATATACAGTTTGCCGTCGGCACCTCTTACGACAAATTCAGGATGGGCTTTCATATAATCAAATTTCGGTACGTTTGTGGTTAACTGTTTTGAATAATCATTGTCCCTTCCGAAAAAAATCTCACTTCCGGGAATGTTGTATTCCCTTTCAACTCCTGCACCCAAAAAAGCTTTTACGTATCTGTCGTTTCCTTCATAATTAAAATTATCGTCTATCGGTTTTTTGTTAAAAGCGCTTCCGCTGAAAATATATTTCCCGTCTATCGAAGTATTCGCCAAATCTTTAAGATGGTTCAAAAGTCCTTTTAACTCGCTTACAATAGCTTCACGGCTTGTTTCATCGTTCGTATCGTTTGCAGCCGTTAAAAGTTTAGTCTTAAATGTTGTGAGGGATTTGACAATATCATTCATCGTAGTATCGCTCTCTCTTGCAAAATTAAGGGCAAAAGAGGCGGAATCTTTTATCTGCGTAAAAGTGTTTATTTCTTTGTCAAGTTTTAAAAATCTCGTATACACAGCCGGATCGTCATAAATATTTTTTATTTTTTTACCGGTTGCTATCTGAGTTTGGATTTTGTTAAGTTCGTTCAGGTCTTTTTGATGATTTACCAAAAAATTATTATACATTGTAAATTGTGTGACTCTCATATTAAACCTTTTCTAGGTTTTAAAAACGTAGCAAAAAGTATTCCCACTTATCGCTCGTTAACCAATAATTTTAATTTTTCGTTTAATTCTTCTATTTTTTTCAGTATATCTTTGAATTCTTCAACGGATTCAACATCCGCCTCATACAATTTTTCAAAAGTATTTTTAAATTCACCCATCAGTTCATACATTTTATTGGTAATCTCAATAAGTTTCTGACTTTCCGAAGTAATTGTTCCGCTGTTTTGTTTTAACGCATTAATTGTAATTTCCACTTCTTTTGTAGCTTCCTGGGTTCTTTCGGCAAGTTTTCTGACTTCGTCTGCCACAACCGCAAATCCTCTTCCGTGTTCTCCCGCACGTGCCGCTTCAATAGCCGCGTTTAAAGCCAAAAGATTGGTTTGATCGGATATTTCTTTGATTAAATTTATAACGTTGTTAATCTCTTCAATGGAATTGCCAAGTTCTGAAAAACTGCTGGCTGTATTTTCCGTAAATCCCACGACTTTGTCTATTTCATCATTTACCAAATCAAAAGTGTTTTTCAGTTCTTTAATTAAAATAAACACCGCTTCTTTCATTCTTTCAAGTTTTCTCAACTCGACAATTCTTTCTTCACTTTCTGCCACAATATCATGAAATTCCGGAGACTGGGAAGATTCCTGTTTTTTATTCAGTTCTTCTTTACATTTAGATAGTTCTTTTTCAAGTTCATATACTCGGCTTTTATATATCTGCAGTTCGTTTACTTCGTTTCTTAAATGCTCTTTTTCTTCGTTTAACGCTTCAATCTCTTTTTTTAACTGTTCAATTTCTCTGACATATTTCGAACAAAACATTCCTGCTCCCTCTTTTCAAGCGCTTTTGCCTTTACGCTTGTTGTTGTGTTTTCTATATAGAATATATCGTCAATTTCTATATCTTTTAAAGAGGTTCGCTTTCCGTTTTTTATAATCTCACCAAACCCTTCTTTCTCTTTTCTCTTGGGATCCGCCAGTTCATAAGCTTTTAAAAGGGAGTTTAAGAGGGAGCTTTTTGAATTTATAATATCCGCTGTTACATTTTGAAAACCTTTTTTTAATAATTTTATTTCATTTTCCAGGTTTTCTATTTTTCTTTTCGGAGAATTTATTTCAAAGAGTTTTATAAGGTTAAACAGTTCGTTTTCTTTTTTATTGAGTAAATTTTCAGATTTAGAAACAAACTGTTCTTTTAAAAACTTAATCTCATCAATTAAAACCTCAAAACGTTTTTCTATCGAATTGGCTTCAAACAGTTCTTTTAAATGAAGCAGCTGTTTTTCTTTTTTTAAAATAATCGATTCGGTTTTATAAATAAATGAATTAATCATTTCATCTATCGCCATAAGTATTTCATTCTTATCGGGCAATGCTATTTCCATGGCGTTTGAAGGGGTTGCCGCTCTTTTATCTGCTACAAAATCGCTTATAAGATAATCTATTTCATGCCCCACCGCAGAAATTATAGGAATATCGGCTTCAAATATCGCATCAGCCACCACTCTTTCGTTAAACGGCCATAAATCCTCCTTGCTTCCGCCTCCCCTTCCCACAATTATCAAATCAAACCTGCTTCCGTCTTCAAACACGTAAGCATTTGCTTTTTTTATGTTTCTTGCAATGTCTTCGGCCGCTTCTTCCCCCTGTACCAGCGTATTAAAAAGATAAAATTCACTCAAAAGCCATCTTTTTTTTGCAATTCTCAGCATATCCTGAAGAGCGGCAGCGGTTGAAGACGTGACAATGGCGATTTTTTTTGGAAATTTCGGAAGAGGTTTTTTCCTCTCTTCATCAAAATACCCAAGATTTTTAAGCTCTTCTTTTAACCTCTCAAATGCCAGCTGTAAGGCACCGATTCCGACAGGTTCAATACTCTGTGCGATTATTTTATATTCCCCTCTTGGTACGTAAACATTAACCGCCCCGTAAACGTATATTTTATCACCTTCTTTAAGTCTGAATTTCATTTTTGAGAGATTGCTTTTCCACATCGCACAGTCAATAGAGGATTTTTCATCTTTAATTGTAAAATACAGATGCCCGGAGCTGTGATAAGTTACTTTACTGACTTCCCCTTCAACAAGCACGATTTGAAAATGAGATTCAAGTATGGATTTTATCTGATTGTTAAGCTGCGTTACTGTAATTGCCCTCATACGACGATTCTTTTAATCCTTGGAGACATTTTTACAAGAATATCATAGGTAATAGTGTCAAAATTTTTAACAAATTCGTTAATATCATCAAAAATAACCACTTCTTTGTATTCACCCTCCACTATCATATAATCCATTGAAATTTTCCCCAAAGCCTTCGTATCTTTTAATTGACACCCGTTTTTAAAATAAGGAATACCGTCGGCATATCCTACATCTACGGTAGAAATTTTAATATTTTCATTACTCATAAACGTTTTATTATATCCGCACCCTTCCTTCGCTTTTAACTCTCTTACACTAACAACTCTGCCAACCAGACTCATAACCGGTTTAAACCCTTCAATTCCGCCATATATCGCAATTCCAGGACGTACATAATCAAGAGTATCGGGAATCTTAAAAAGAGATGCTGAATTAGCAATATGAAAATAAGGTGTTTTCATATTGTTTTGTTTACAGAAAGTGATTATTTTTTTTCTTATGTTCAAAAATTTATCATACTGAATAAAAGTATCGCATCCTACCTCATCCGCACAACAGAAATGAGAAAAAACACCTCTTATTTCAAAAGATTTTTTCACGCATAAATCAAGCGCTTCATCAATTTCGTCTTCCAAAATTCCGTTTCTTCTAAACCCGGTATCAATTTTAAGATGAATATAAGGATGTCTGTTTTTTTTAAGCTGAGAAAGGGAATTAACGGCATAAGAAATATTTATCCCGTTTCTTGCGGTTGTAGGATTAAAAATCAAAATCTCTTCAAACAATCCTTTGATTATTTCGGCTTCCTGATTGTTTCTTACGCATACTTTTTTTATACCGTATTCTTTTAAAAGTTTGGATATGGTAATAATACCGTGACCGTAGGCATTGTCTTTTATTACTGCTATTATGTTGGGATTGACTGAAGAGATTTTGTCAAGATTAGAAAAGAGGTTTTGTCTGTTTATATAAATAGTAGCCACAAGGGATTACCCTTTAAGTGGCTTAATAGCGTCAAATGGATTTTCAATAACTCTTTTTCTGTCTACAACGTATGGAATAAGTGCAACTTGTCTTGCTCTTTTAATAGCTTTTTGTACCATGTCCTGATGTTTTTTACATGTACCAGTTAGACGTCTAGGCATAATTTTATATCTTTCAGATAAAGAGTATTTGATAAGTTCCAAATCTTTATATCCGATGTAATCAACTTTCATTTCGCAATATTTACATCTTTTTTTTCCGTATTTTTTCTTTGGATCTGCTGCCATGTTTTATCCTTTAAAATGGTATTTCGTCTTCGTCAATATCGATTGACGGTAATTCTTCTTTTTTTTGTTGTGGTTGCTGAGGCTGCGGCTGTGCTTTTGGCGCACTGTTATACCCGCCGCTTGTATACTCACTGTTTTGAGAATCAGCTTTGGAATCCATAAACTGAAGCTTTTCCGCAACGATTGAATGTTTGCTGCGTTTTTGTCCGCTGCTGTCAACCCATTGGTCAAGAACGAGTCTTCCCTCAACTAAGACTCTTCTTCCTTTGCCAAGATACTGATTCGCAATTTCCGCGCTTCTACCAAAAACGGTAATATCTATAAACATTACCTCTTGTTTATTTTCACCTGTTACGGTGTCTTTATAAGTTCTGTTGGTTGCAAGGCCGAATTTGGCAATAGCGGTACCGTTTGGGGTGTATCTTAATTCTACATCCCTTGTGAGGTTACCGACTAAAATGACTTTATTGTACATTCTTTGCCATCTCTTCCCAGCGTTTAATATCTTTTTTAGTTTCGTATTTTACTGTCATAAATCTTAAAACGTCTTCGTTATATCTTAATTGTCTTTCAAGCTCAATCACTGCATCCGCAGGCGCTTTATAATAAACTATATAATAATGACCTCTTTCAAATTTTTGAATAGGATAAGCAAGTTCTCTTACACCGATATTGTCAACTGCTACCACTTCACCTTTGAAGTTTTCGATCACTTTTTTTACGTTTTCGATAATTGCAGCTTTTTCTTCATCTGTAAGCGTAGGCTTTACGATAATCATCGTTTCATAATGTCTTAAACTCATTAAATCTCCTTTTGGCTTTTTAGCCCCATTTGCCGGAGCAAGGAGGCGTTATTCTTTTGAAATGAAATTATATTAAATTTTTCTCCTTATGTAAAGATGTCCGATATATCCCTTGTCACCGAAAAAGTGATATAATTACAAAAAAAAGGAGAAGTTATGGCAGTTAAAGTTGCAATAAACGGACTTGGTAGAATAGGAAAAATGGTCTTATGGCATTATATCGAAACAAAACCTGAAAATATTGATATTGTTGTTGCAAACGGAGGAAGCGGAACTCCGGAAGATTTGGCGTATATGCTAAAATTCGACTCTGTTCACGGAAGATTCCCTGCAAGCGTGGAATATACTGAAAACAGTTTAATTGTTGATGGAAAAGAAATAAAAATAGTAAGTGAAAGAGACCCCGCAAAACTTCCATGGAAAGAAATGGGAATTGATATCGTAATCGAAGCTACAGGTAAATTTACCGACAGAGACGGAGCGGCTAAACATCTTGAAGCAGGAGCTAAAAAAGTTATTATTACGGCACCTGGTAAAAATGTTGACCATACGTTCGTTCTTGGTGTAAATGAAAATGAATACGATCCTGCAAACCATCACATAGTGTCAAATGCAAGCTGTACCACAAACTCACTCGCACCGGTTATGAAAATTCTCGAAGTTGAATACGGTGTTGAAAGCGCACTTGTAACAACCGTTCACGCATATACTTCAAGCCAGGTTACAATCGACAAGAAAAAACCTGGAAAACATAGAAGAGGTAGAGCTGCGGCAATCAATATTATTCCGACAACGACAGGTGCTGCAAAAGCTACTATTGAAGTAATTCCTGAATTAAAAGGAAAAATGCATGCCATGGCTCTAAGAGTTCCGGTAGCAGACGTGGCAGTCACAGATATCAGCGTTACATTAAAAAAAGAAGTAACCGCGGATGAACTTAATAAAAAATTTGAAGAATACGCAAACGGTAAAATGAAAGGTATTTTAGGTATCACTTATGAAGAAGTGGTATCAACAGATATGATAGGAAATCCGAACTCAAGTACAATCGATGCGTTGTCAACATCTGTGGTAGACGGTAATAAAGCTAAAATTTTAACATGGTATGATAATGAATTCGGATATTCAAGAAGAGTGCTTGAGCTGGCTTCACTTATAGCTTCAAAACTTTAAAGTTAAAAGCCTTGAGGCTTTTAACTTTTTGCAAGTTTACTTACATAAGCGTTTGAAACTCCCAAAAATCTCGCAATTTCACTGTATTTGTAACCGTTTGCTTTTGCAGCTTTAATAGCTTCTTTTTTATCTTTATATTCTTCAAAAAATTCAGGCAGTTTTTTTCTGATAACCCTTATATTACCGTCTTCGTCTTTTATAATTTTAGGCTCTTTGTAAATTTCGTCAATTTCAAATTTTTCTAACGGTTTTCTAAGCCATTCAATATATTCGTCAAGTGGTTTTGTAAGTATTTTGCTGCCCTCTATAACTTCATGGAATTTTGTTTTTTTCAGTCTTAATGCAAGCGACTGATATTCGTATTCGGTAATGTCGTCAACCAGTCCCAAAACAAGAGCATTTCTTTCTATATATTTGACTACTTTCCAGAAATGATCTTCATCAAACAGCATATAACTCTCAAATCTACCTTTCCATAAATGTCCCACTCTTCCGGTTTTATAGTTATACCACGCAGCATATGCACTGTTTAAAAATCTCATAGCTTCACTTAAATTCTCTTTATGCGTTTCAAGTAAAATATGATAGTGATTAGGTAAAATAGTAAATGCATGAATAGTTATATCATAATCATATTTACTTTTTAACATCAAAGACATAAACTTATAATAATCCTCTTTTTCACTGAATACTTCACTTCCGTTTACTCCCCTGTTTACAATATGATAAAAACCGGGATCGTTTACTCTTGGTTTTCTTGCCATTATTCCCTCCGAGACTTTTTTCAAAAATTTTACATAAATTTTACAAACATTGCAAATCGCTTATAAAATCTTCTTATAATATATCGGCATAATTAATTTTTTTTCAACAAATATCAGAAATTTTATATTTTTTCGACTCTGACTATTTTTGAACCGTCCATAATCAGTCTTATTCTGTCACCTTTTTTTATGTTTACGCCTTTTGCGATTACAACAATATTCTTGCCATTATCCAATTTTATAAATAATTCCTGAGCATTTGCCTTATCCGCTTCATAACCGACAAAAGCACCTGTAAGTCCTCCTATCAGAGTCGAAAGTATATTCCCTTTTCCGTTTCCAAACATACTGCCAAGTACCGTTCCTGTATAAGCTCCTACAAACACTCCGCTGCCGTCATCTTTTATTACAACGTTTTTAACATCCTGCACAACCCCGGTCTCATATGTAAGAACCGTATTTACTTCATTCAAAGAAACCTCGTTTGAATTATACATTCTGGTACAACCGGTAAACAACAACATACCTGCAACAAATGAACCCGCTAATATTTTTTTCATAACATTCCTCCTATTTTCTTTATAAATTGATCAAATACGTCTTTATAAGCCGCAAGATAATCGTTTTTATATTTTTTTTCAAAAATCATATTTTTTCCACAGCATTCAGCTTTTAGTACGGCTTTTTTATGCAAAAGGTCTATGTAATAATCAATTATTCTTATCCGATAAATATTTTTCGGTTTTTTATTACATTCCCAAGGATAAAATTTTATACCGATTCCGTAATTTTTTAATTTTTTTTTCAAATAACTCCCATAAAAATTTTCAACACTTTCCGGAATTTCATCATTTAAAAAAACAAACTTCATATTCTTAACACCGGCTATATAACCGCTTTTCATATAATCCGGAAAAGAAATAAAAACACAGTCGGTTTTATTGACTTTCCTGGTGCTTAAATTTACATCCCAGTAAAAATACTTACTTCCTGCACATCCTGAAAACAAAAACAAAAACGTAATCAAAAATATAATTTTTTTCATTTTATTCTCCAAAAATTAAAGAATTTGGTTTCTTATCAATCTTTTTTTCTATTTTATAAAATTCATTGATGCTGTTATGAATCTGATTGAGCAACTGATTTGCTTTAATATAAAAGATAGAATCTCTCGAATAAGAATCACTTAAATTTTTCAAACTTTTAAGGGTTATTGTTGCATTTTCAAGCGTTTTATTAATTTTATCAACCGTTGACGGAAGTTTTTCAACGACTTTGTTTGAATTCTTAATCAACACATTCGCGCTGTCAAGTGTTTTTGTAAAACTGATAAGAGCTTTATTGAAATTATTTACAGGTTTGTCAAAATCAATATTATTAATTTTATCCAGCAAACTGGTAAGTTTATTCAGAATAGAAACTTCTTTTTGTTTAATCACTTTAATTGAATAAATTCCGTTTATTTTTTCAATTTTATAAGGTTTTTGAATTAAAAGTTTAATTTTTACGTTTCCGAATATCGGATTGTTTTTAACAACTTCTGCAACAAGCCCTTTTTTTAATACTTTATCAAATCCTTCTTTACCGCCAAAAGCTCCTATATCAATTTTAGCATGAACAATCGTTAAAACGTTCAAATTATCAGTAAGTTTGGAACTCAAATATTTAACGTATCCGATTTTAAAGCCTTTAAAAATCACCGGATTTCCGACTTTAATCAAAGCATTTTTATCATTTACGACTTTAAAGATAACATCTGTATATACTCTTTTATTCCCAAGCTTATTGTCAAACGCATCACTGCGGCTGGAATAAAGGACAAACTCTTTTTTTGTAAGCGGATGATGAAATTCAAGTGTTTCAAATTCTATTCCACCCACAAGAAGTTGTGAAATTCCCGGTACCACTACTTTTAAATTATCTTTATCAAGAGTTATGTCAATTCCTCTTAAATTCCAGAATTTTGTCGTATCGTTAATGTACTTTGCATAATCTTTTTTTATAGACACAACTATTTCAACTTTATCGTTTATTAATTTAACCCTTCTTATCGATCCGACTTTTATACTTTTATAATATACAGGCATTTTTTCGCTTAAAGAATATGAATCGTTTGAAATCAGCTTTATAATTTTACCGTTTAAAATATCCGGATTTAGAGGAGGTTCGTCAAGCCCTATAAATTTTGTCTTGGAAAATTTTCCCTCTTTTGCATACATCTGAATATAAGGCCCGGTTATTAATGCCTCAAGCCCCTTTATTTTCCCAACTTCTATCGTAGGAGTAACCACCCAAAATTTGGTGGAATTATTCAAAAACGGTTCAACGTCTTTGTGCATTCTAACTTTTACCAAAACTCCTTTTTTTAAAAGTACGACATCCTCAACCACACCCACTTTTACATCCCTGAATCTCACAAATGACTTTTTCGGCTCAAGTCCTCCAGAATTTTTAAAATATATTTCAACCAGCGGTCCCAAAGAAGCATAATATTTGTAAATCAGCCATCCGGCAATCAATAATGAAATTATCGGCAAAAGCCATACAATAATATTTATCTCTTTTTTCTTTATTTTAACTTCTACAATTTCTTCCACATTTTTCCTTTAATTCATCTAAATCAAGATATATTACACTTAAAACGGTAAAAATCACCATAATTAAAAAATATACGGCACCTTCTCTTGGTACTACGAATATAGAATTCGAATGGATAAGCCCGCTTATTATAACAACTACAAATACATCGAGTAAAGACCAATGCCCTGTTATGCTTACAAAGCGATATAGATTATATTTTATTTTGATAAAACTGCAATCGTTTTTTTTAATTGAATAAAGTAAATAAAACACTATAATAAATTTTAATACGGGAATTAATACAGAAGCCAAAAATACAATTATAGCAATAGGATAATCACCGTCCTGCCACAAAACAAATATTCCGTCAATTATAGTATTTGTATAATTAATTATAAATTTATTTGTTTCAATTATCGGATATAAATTTGCAGGAATATAAAAAAGAACTCCGCAAAAAGCAAACACAAAAGACAAAAGATTATTACCGCCTAGTTTTGCATTACATCTTTTACATCTTTTATAAACAGCCAGATTTGTTTCACCGCAGAAATGACATCTCTTATACATCCAATAAATCCCAGTAATTATTAAAATCAATATATTTAAAAAAATATATAAAATAAATCAAAACAAAAATATAAGCAAAAAAACCTATATTAAGAATTATATCCCCATAATTAATTACTTTTACCAAAGATACCAAAATCCCTACAAAAAATATATCTATATATATAAAATCTTTCAAAACACCTATTGCAATTAACAGCTGTTTCGACTTTATTTTTATTATTAAAAAGAAACTGAAAATAAAAGAAACTATTATTAAAATCAACGGGAAAAAAAATACCGTAAAAAATGTAAAAAGGGATAAAAACACATACCCTTTCGAATAAAGATAAAAAATTGTTTCAAGAATTGAAAAACTTCCTTTATAACCCATAATGTCAATTTCTATAATAGGATATAAATTTGCTATTAAAAAAAACAAAAAAGCACTGAAAGAGAATGAAAAAAGAAGATACTGTATACCTTCTATATTTTTATAAAGAGGTTTTCCACATTTACTACATACTGCTATTTCATTTTTATTCAATTTTTTTCTTAAATTTGGGGTATTACATTTTGGACATAAAACTATTTTATTCATTTTTTGATTTATTATATCATCTTTCTATTAATTTTTTTATTAAAAAAAATTTCAAAAATATTTGCTTTTACCGGTAAAAGCAAAATAATTTATAAGTATTAAATTATGAAAAACTATGAAAGATTCTCAAAAAGAAGTGACAGACACTTTGTATTATAGAATTTAAATGGCGGAGCCGACGGGACTCGAACCCGCGACCTCCGGCGTGACAGGCCGGCATTCTAACCAGCTAAACTACGGCTCCATGGTGGTCGCTGCAGGGCTCGAACCTGCGACCCCCAGCTTGTAAGGCTGGTGCTCTCCCAACTGAGCTAAGCGACCTTTTCGTCTAGGATTTTTGAGTGGCGTCCCCAACGGGATTCGAACCCGTGTCGCCGCCGTGAAAGGGCGGTATCCTAGACCACTAGACGATGGGGACAAATGGTGACCCGTGCTGGATTCGAACCAGCGGCCCTCTGCTTAAAAGGCAGATGCTCTACCGACTGAGCTAACGGGTCATCGGTGTTTCACAACTTGTCGTTGTGGATTGAAATTATATGTAAAAAGTTTTTTAATGTCAAGAGAAAATCGAAAAAGTTTTATGAATTTTTTAAAATTTTTCTTTCAATAATCGGATAATCATTATTAACTTTTTTTGAGATTAAAATTTGAAAAAGATATATGTCTCCTATATAAAACAAAGCGGCTGATCCGAGCAAATACAATTCCCACATTCTATAAAACTCTTCTCCAAACCTTTGAATTACATACTCTTTAATATTAGAAAATCTTTTATACCACTCTTTTAATGTATAATAATAGTGCATTCTCCAATTGTCCAAATCAATAAATCCAAATCTATTTTTTCTTATTATCGGAAATATCTCTTCAAGGGACGGCAGATAGCCTCCTGGAAATATTCTTTTTGTAATCCAGTTTTGCTGATTTATTACCGTTTCAATTTTACCGATATAATGCAATAAAAAAAGTCCGTCATCAGTCATAACTTTTTTGACTGTCTTAAAAAAATCATTTAAATTTTCTCTTCCTACATGCTCAAACATTCCTACTGATACTATTTTTGTAAATTTATATTTGAAATTAACTAAATCTTTATAATGCATCATATGTACTTCAACTTTATCATCTAAGCCTTCCCGATTAATCAAATCAACTATATATTCATATTGATTTTGGGACAAAGTTATACCTATACTTTTACATCCTATCTTTTTTGCTGCTTCAATTATAATCGAACCCCATCCACACCCTATATCTAAGAAAATATCATCTTTTTTCAAAAGTAACTTCTCATAAATAATTTTTCGTTTTAACTCCTGCGCATCCTCTAACGTCATATTTTTATTTTCAAAAAAACCGCATGAATATGTCATGGATTCATCCAACCATTTTTTATAAAAATCATTGTCCAAATCATAATGATACTGAATATTTTTAATTTCTTGTTGAACGTCTTTATTTAGCAATTTCAATAACTTCTTATATGTATTAAACAAATAATATTTGAAATTTTTTTTCATTTCGAATTTATTTGAAAATCTTAATGCATCAATAATAACTTCTTCTAACGAACCTTTAATCTCAATATTTTTATGTAAATAGTTTTCGCAAAAACCTATTTCAATATCTTTTATTATATCAGATAATGCTTGTTTATTTTTAATAATAACAATATTTTTCCCATTACCATATTTTTTTCCATCAGGTAAGATAACACTAATACCGTATTGCGCATCTTTATTAATCTCATCGAGAGTTTTTTGTACTAGATTCATAGTTAATCCTTCATAGAAGCTATATATATTATAACTCTTTTTTATTAAAAACAAAAAAATAACTTATAATATCTTTACAAAAAGAAATATATTTCAAACAATATAAAAAAGATAAAAAAACATGTTTAAAGTAACAAACAAAGAGCGAAAACGGCATGGTAGAGAAAGGATAAAAGAAGGTTAAAATAATAAAAG
>Ga0256843_1001730_pt1 | contig 16762 bp, 15 predicted proteins | sample AlvinellametaG_FD_191572 | JGI IMG/M metagenome (GOLD analysis project Ga0256843, IMG submission 191572) | Pompeii worm associated microbial communities from hydrothermal vent at the East Pacific Rise, Pacific Ocean - Alvinella | ecosystem: Host-associated > Annelida > Integument > Unclassified ... | reverse complement strand
GCTATGATATGGTTAAGGTGTTTGAGCCGGTACTGAAAAAAAGCATGCAAAACCTTAAAGATGAAACAAATATACCTGATTTTTATATGATAAGGCCAAAAATCGTCATAGGGTTTTCCCACAAATCTTCTGAGCTGACAATAGTAATCAATGACGAATCGTATAAAAACTACCTTTATATTATGAAAGATATAATCAACTCCAACTACAGACATGTTCCATTGAAAAAGGCTGAGATTTTAGAAGAACCAAAATTCGTATTTTCAAAAGAAAAATTTTACAATATGGTTGAAACCGCAAAAGAGCATATTACAGCAGGGGATATTTTCCAGATTGTTCTTTCAAACAGGCTTAAGGTAAAAGCAAAAGTTGACAGACTTTCATTTTACAGAAAATTGAGAAGTAAAAACCCTTCACCGTATCTCTATTTTATAGATATTGACGATTTCGCAATTATCGGAAGCTCTCCTGAGGTGATGGTTAGACTAAATGAAGGTACGATTCTGTTAAGACCTATAGCGGGAACGAGAAAAAGGGGTGATACTCTTAAAAAAGATCTTGAAATGGAACATGATATGTTAAACGATCCTAAAGAGGTTGCTGAACATATTATGCTTGTGGATCTTGGAAGAAACGATGTAGGGCGTGTGGCAAAAGCCGGAAGTGTTGAAGTGGAAGATCTTATGAGGGTTGAGAGATATTCGCATGTTATGCATATGGTGAGTGACGTTGTGGGTGAGCTTGATGAAAAGTATGATATGTTTGATCTTTTTAAAGCAACTTTCACTGCCGGAACAATGACCGGTGCTCCTAAAATCAAAGCTATGGAGCTGATTGCGAAGTATGAAGGATTAAAGAGAGGCTATTATGCCGGAAGTATCGGGTATTTCGGTTTTGACGGAAATATGGATACGGCAATTACAATAAGAACCGCACTTGTAAAAAACGATGAAATAATCTTCCAGGCGGGTGCCGGTGTAGTTGCGGACAGCAGACCTGAGCTTGAGTATAAGGAAGTTAAAAACAAACTCGGAGCATTGGTTGCGACACTGCAAGAATTATAAAGGATGAAAATGGGGGTTGTAAAAAGTTATATAGGATCAAAAGTTTATTATAGACCTCAGGGGTTTTTGGATGCAAACAACGCTTCATTAATAATAACTCCTAACGATATAAAAAGTTTCGAAAACAGAAAAATCAAATACGTAAGTATAGATTTTGCAAAAGTCATCAGTGCGAATATAAATGCCATCAGGTTTTTAAACGATGTTTTTGAGATGCTTTATAAAAAAGAGATTGAATGCAGCTTTTTTAACGTTAACAAAAACGTTTTAAACCTGATACTTAAAATCGACAACAGGTTTTTTAATATTTATGAATCAGAAGAGGTGGAAAAACTCTTTACAAGCGATGAAGTGCTCGATAAAGATATATATCTTTGCTGTATAGACAATGATGAAAACAAAAACCTTATAATCTATCATCTCGTTAAAAAGGGATATTTTCCTGTAGCAGTCAATTCTGAAGAAGAAATAAAAAACAAAGACAACGCAATAGTGATCAAAAACAGCATTATTTCAAAGTTTTCCAACAGAGTAAGCGCAATTGTTAAAAACAATATCGTTTATTTTTACTTCGACGGATTTTTGGATACGACTCTCGCACAGAAATTCGACATCGACTATTTCAGAAGAAGTTTAAGTATAGGGTTTAGGGTTTTTGTATTTAATATGAACAACGTAAAAGGTCTGAATGTTCATGCGGTAAGTTTTCTTAGCAAACTTGGTGTAGAAAGTGCGGAATACGGGGCATTGATGGCAATCGTAGGGCTTAATGCTAAAAACGTACAGCCTAAAATGCTTACCGATTTGGAAGTTGTGGGCTTTTTGTTTTTTGCCGATGAAGAGGAGCTGATGAAATCCGAAGCTCTGGAAGAAGCGAAAAAACATATGGACGTAATATACAAAAAACAGAAAAAAATAACAAAAGAGCTTGTAAATTTACTGCCTTATTTTGTCAATTCCACAATTGACACGGTACAGATGATGACGGGTATTGAAGCAAAAAAAGAAAAACCGGAACTTACCAAAATGGAACTCGATTTAAACAGTGATAATTATGTAGCGAGTTCGCTCGGATTTTACGGAGATATAGACGGTATGGTCGTACTGATATTCAGTGAGAAACTGACCAAAAACATCTCAAAAATCCTGCTTGGCGAAGAAGCTCAGAGCAAAGAGGAGCTTCATGATATAGTTGCGGAATTTGCCAACATTATCGTCGGTAACACCAAAACGGAATTTGCAAAGCATGATGTTGAAATAAACATGACGCTTCCTAAAGTCTTTGATGATCTTGAAGGACTCAAATCTCTGGTTGCAGACAAAAAAGCGATTGAAGTGAAGTTTTATTTTGACAATGAAGAGTTTTATTTCTATCTTACAAGATAAAGGTTTCAGATGTTTTTAATTTTCGGAAATCCCGTATCACATTCCAAATCTCCTTTAATGCACAATTATTTTTTCAAAAAAACCGGCATTAATGAATGTTACGGCAGATACAGGCTTGAAAACGGTGAGGAGATTATTAAAAAGTTCAAAGAGCTTAAAATCAAAGGTGCAAACGTAACGGTGCCCCATAAAGAGTATGCATATGAGCTTGCCGACGAAGTGAGGGGAATTGCAAAAGAGATAGGTGCGGTAAACACCCTTGTTGAGGAAAACGGTAAAATCATCGGCTATAATACTGACGCTCCGGGGTTTTTGGAAGCGGTCAGGGAATTTGATTATGAAAGTGTACTGATTATAGGTGCAGGAGGTACTGCAAAAGCACTCAGTCTTGTTTTTCCTAACGCACATATTTTAAACAGAAGCGAAGGCAGGCTCGAATATTTTAAAAACAAAGGATTTAGATCTTTTACATGGGATGAATTTAAGCCTGCAGCATACGATCTTATAATCAATACTACAAGTGCAGGTCTCAGTGACAATAACTATCCGGCAGAGGAAAAATTATTAAAAGAGCTTTTTTCAAAAGCAAAATATGCAGTGGATGTTATATACGGTAAAGAAACACCTTTTTTAAAACTTGCAAAAAAATATAACCTTAAAACCAAAACAGGGCTTGATATGCTTATTTATCAGGGAATTCTTGCAATGGAGCTGTTTTTAAATAAAGAGCTTGATAAAAAGGAAGTAGAAAAAATCTACTTCGAAATTTTAAAGTAATTATTCACCGTATACAGTTACGCATTTTTTAGGTGCGAAAGTAAAAAACAGGAATTTTTTGTACTGATAAGATGTATCAACATGTTTTATTTTTGAAATACCGGCTTTTTTTGCCGCTGTAATTACAGAAATATCCCCGCCGTCTTCAGTAAGGTCTTTACAGATTGTATAACTTTTCCACTGATCAGCTTTTGAGTAGTCGTTTTTACTTCCGTCATAACTCATAACTGCAGGTGTTGAGTTGTATTTATAACTACAGCCTGTAAAAAGTGCCGTTGCTATTAATCCGGAAATTAATACTAATTTTTTCATCGTTTCTCCTTAATTGATTTTGAAGGAGAATTATAGCAAATTAAGGCAGAGGTTCGTCTTTTAATTCAACCTTTGCCCCGAGAGCTTTGAATTTTTCAGTCAGTTTTTCGTAACCTCTGAAGAGATGGTATATTCTGTGTACATTGGTTTCACCTTTTGCAATCAGTCCTGCAAGTACAAGTGCGGAAGACGCTCTTAAATCGGTAGCCATTACATCGGCGCCCACTAACGGAGTAGGACCCTGAATGGTGGCGATTTTGCTTTGTATTTTGATATTGGCTCCGAGTCTGTTTAGTTCGGGCACGTGCATAAACCTGTTTTCAAACAGTCTCTCTTCAATTATACTCACACCTTCAGCCTGTGTTGCTATCGCCATAAACTGAGCCTGCATATCTGTAGGAAATCCCGGATATTCGGTTGTTGATATATTTGTAGGCAAGATTTTTTCAGCCGGATAAATAGTTATTTCGTTTTCACGGGCTTCAAGTTTGAATCCCATTTGTGAAAATTTAACAAGTACGCTTTCAAGGTGTGACGGAATTACGTTTTTAAGTGTAATCTGCGAGTTTGTAATCGCACCTGCAGCGAGGTAAGTGCCGGCTTCGATTCTATCAGGTATTATTCTTTCTTCTTTAAAGTTTAAAAGCTCCCCGTCCGTACCGTTTATGATTATTTCATTTGTTCCGGTTCCTTCGATTTCGACCCCCGCATTTTGCAGAATTTCGCAAAGCTGGATAACTTCAGGCTCTTTTGCCGCGTTTATTATTCTTGTTTTGCCTTTTGCAAGAGCTGCTGCCATTACGATGTTTTCAGTGCCGGTTACAGTAATTTTGTCAAAAATAATATCGGCGCCTTTTAATTTTCCGGTGGCGTGAATATATCCGCCTTCTATTTTAATCTGCGCTCCCATAGCCTCAAGAGCTTTTAGATGCAGATCAACCGGTCTTGCACCTATTGCACATCCTCCGGGAAGTGAAACTTTACACTCACCGAACCTTGCAAGCAGGGGACCGAGTACAAGAATTGAGGCTCTCATTGTTTTAACTATTTCATAAACTGCTGTTGTGTTATTGATTCCGGATGTGTTTATGTTTAATGTGTTGTTTGCAAATTCGTATTTGGCACCTAAAAGTTTAAAAAGTTTAAGCAGCGTTTTAACGTCCGCAACTTCCGGAACGTTTGTAAGTTTAACGTTGTTATTTGAAAGAATGGTTGACGCTATAATCGGAAGAGCGGCGTTTTTTGCACCGCTTATTTCTATACTTCCGCTAAGTTTCGGAGAGTGTTTGATGTTTAAATACTTATACATTTTCAAAACTTTTTAAAAGTTTGATTTCTTCTGCCCATATTTCAGGTTCGATTGTTTCGAGCACAAGCGGTATATTGTCGATTCTGCTGTCTTGCATGATAAATTTAAACGCGTCGATTCCTATTTCGCCTTTTCCGAGTGAGTGGTGTCTGTCCACACGGCTTGCGAATTTGGCTTTAGAATCATTTATATGCATACCTTTAAGATATTTAAATCCTATAATTTCATCGAATTCTTTCATTGTTTTTTCATATGCCTCTTTTGTTCTTATGTCATAACCCGCCGCAAATATATGAGCCGTATCGATACATACGCCGATTCTGCTTTTATCTTCAACCTTATCTATTATATATGCGAGGTGTTCGAATTTGTATCCCAAATTGCTTCCCTGACCGGCAGTAGTTTCAAGTACGAGTGTGGCGTATTCTGTGTCTTTGATGGCTTTATTGATATTTTCGCTTATTAAATCCAGGCACTCTTCTTCACTTATTTTCTTAAGATGACTTCCCGGATGGAAATTAAGGTATTTTAACCCAAGCTGTTCAACACGTCTGATTTCATCAACGAAAGCGTCGTATGATTTTTGCCTTTTATCTTCTTCAGGATGTCCGAGGTTTATAAGATAACTGTCGTGAGGCAATACTCCATCCGAACTGAAACCGTGCTCGTCCATCAGTTCTTTGAATTTGTTTATAGATTTTTCGCTTAAAGGTTTCGCAACCCACTGTCTTTGGTTTTTAGTAAACAGTGCAAAGCCGTCTGCACCGATTTCCACAGCGTTTTTTACGGCGTTTTCCACGCCGCCGCTTGCACTTACGTGTGCTCCAACATATTTCATTAAGACCCTTTTTATCGGAATTTTATCAAAAAAAAGAAAAAAAACTTAAGAAAGTTTCGGCCACAGCAGTTTACCGTTCGGGTTTGCTACCATATGAATATGCAGATGGAAAACCTCCTGTCCGGCGTTGCTTCCGTTGTTTGTGATCAGTCTGTAGTCAGAAATATTTAATTCTTTTGCCACGTTTTTAATAAATTCGGCCATATCCGGCATAAGCTCTACAGGTGTTTCGTCAAATTTTGCGAAATGATCTTTCGGAATAATTAAAACATGTACCGGTGCGATAGGGTTTATGTCGTGAAATGCAAGGAATTTGTCGTTTTCAAGCACTTTATTTGAAGGAATCTCACCTTTTACTATTTTACAGAAGATACAATCCATTGAAAGGCTCCTTTTTTTTTGGTAGTATTATACCTAAAAAATAAAAGGACGATTTTGGTGGATTTATCAGAAATTAGCAAAGTTTTGAGTCTTGATGAGCTTGAAAAGCTGAGAGTGAAACTGCTTGGTAAAAACGGGATTATTACCCAGCAGTTCAAAGAACTTAAAAATGTCGCGCCTGAGAAGAAAAAGGAAGTGGCAAAAGAGCTAAACGAATTAAAAGAAAAAGCTCTTAAACTTATAAGTGAGAAAAAATCAGAACTTGAAGAAAAACTGCTTGAAGAGCAGCTTAAAAAAGAAAAAATCGATGTTACCCAGTTTGTACCTAAAACCACTGGTGCAATGCATCCGATTACTGAAACTATGAATAAAATTATAGACTTTTTTACAAAACTCAACTTCAGTGTTGAAACAGGTCCTTTGGTTGAAGACGATTTTCATAACTTTGAAGCGTTGAACCTGCCTAAATACCATCCGGCAAGGGATATGCAAGATACATTTTATTTTAAAGACGGAACGCTTTTAAGGACACATACGTCACCGGTTCAGATAAGAACAATGCTTAAACAAAAACCTCCTATCAGAATGATAAGTCCCGGTGCGGTTTTCAGAAGAGATTACGATTTGACACATACACCGATGTTCCACCAGGTTGAAGGTCTTGTAGTGGATGAAGCCGGAAAAGTTAGCTTTGCTAATCTGAAGTTTATACTTGAAAGTTTCCTGATTCACATGTTCGGAGATGTAAAGGTAAGATTCAGACCTTCGTTTTTCCCATTTACGGAACCGAGTGCTGAAGTAGACATCAGCTGTATCTTCTGTGAAGGAGAAGGGTGCAGGGTGTGTTCGCATACAGGCTGGCTTGAAGTGCTTGGGTGCGGTGTTGTTGACCCTAACGTATTTAAAGCCGTGGGATATGAAAACGTAAGCGGTTATGCTTTCGGTCTCGGAGTCGAGAGATTTGCAATGCTTTTACACAGAATTAACGACCTTAGAAGCATGTATGAAGGAGATATTAGATTAATGGAGCAGTTTAAATGATAGTAACAAGAAGATGGTTAGAGGAATTTATTAATTTAGAGGGTGTTTCCACTCAGGAAATTATGGATACCCTTAACAGAATCGGTCAGGAAGTTGAGGGTTATAAAAAATATGAAGTTCCTCAAAATGTGGTAATCGGTAAGGTGTTAGAGTGTGAAAAACATCCTAATGCCGATAAACTTAACGTATGTAAAGTTGATGTAGGTGATGAAACACTGCAGATTGTGTGCGGTGCGAGTAATGTTGTCAATGCCGAATACGTTGTTGTTTCAAAAGTCGGAGCGGTGCTTCCGGGTGATTTTAAAATCAAAAAAGCAAAATTAAGAGGCGTAGAAAGCCACGGTATGATTTGTGCGGCAAGAGAAATAGGTCTGCCGGATTTTCATGATGGAATTATTATTATGGATGATTCACTGGGTGAGCTTAAAATAGGTGAATACGCCGGAAAATATTTAAATGACGAAGTTATTGAACTCGGCGTAACCGCAAACAGGGGAGACTGTTTCAGTATTTACGGTATAGCAAGGGAACTCAGTGCCGGATTAAACAGGGATTTGAATACTTTTGAATATAAATTTGAAGAGCTGCAAGAAGGTATAGGAAGACTTGTAAACGTTACAAAAAGCGAAATCAAGCACTCATCTCACCTATTAAAGGCTTTAAACGGTGAACTTAATTCAAACATCAAAATAGATTTAAGACTCGCACTTTGTGATATCGAGGCGAAAGAAAAAGAAAAAATCTTAAAATACGCAATGCACGCAACAGGCGTATTGATGGTGTTGAGTAAAACCGGAGAAGTTTCTTTTGAAAGTGAAAAAGGTATTGATAAATTCGTTACTCAAAACGGTGAATATATTGTTGGTGTTAAAAACAATATAACTTTTGATGAGGGTGAAAGTATCCTGGTAAATGCCAACTATATCGATCCCGAGTATGTAAGTGAAATAGTTTTCTTAAACGGTTTAAAAACGGATGATTATTTCTTCAGAGCAAGCAGGGGAAGCGAGCCTGATTTGGAATTCGGGATCAATTATTTTATCAATGAAACGAAACTTCCCGTATATTCAGGAAATATTGATTTAATCAACGAAGTGCCGGTAAGATACATTAATCTTAACATTGAAGAGATCAGAAATATTATCGGTGCGGATATTGATGAGAAAAAAGTGGTTGAAATACTTAAAAAACTTAAATTTGAAGTTGAAGTTATCAATGAAGAAAGTATGAGAATAAAAGTACCTCCGTTTAGAAGCGATATCAAAAACATTCAGGATGTTGCCGAAGAAATTTTAAGGGTGTATGGTATCGATGAAATTGAATCAAAACCTCTGTATTTTAAAGAAACAAACAGAATAAACGATATCATCGAATTTCACGAATTTGTTAACGAACTCAAATATAAAGCGATTTCCCAAGGATTTTACGAAACGCTGCATTTTGTATTTGACGATAAAGAAAGACTGCAAAAATACGGTTTCAGCGTAGTGGATGACCATCTTGATTTAATCAATCCGATTGTAAAGGAACTTGATACCTTAAGAAGTACACTGCTTCTTCAGCTTTTAGAGGATATTGCAAGAAACAAAGCAAACGGTTATAAAAGAATATATCTGTTTACTACAGGCAGCGTATACAACAGAAAAAGAGAAGAGTCTCAAAAAATTGCATTTGTAATCAACGGTTATGAAGATTATGAAAACCCTGCAAACCACGGAAAACCTAAAAACGTTGATTTCAAAACGATGGTTGATAAACTCGCTCAGATTATCGGTGAGTTCGAACTTATAGAAAACGAAGCTCATCCGATAGCTCATCCGTATCAGAACGCTAAAATCATACAAGACGGTATGCCTGTAGGTGTAATTGCAAAACTCCACCCTAAAGTGGCAAAAGATTTTGATATCGATGATACGTATTTTGCTGAAATAGATCTTTCTAAACTTAAAAACGAGCTTAAACTGGCAAGTGATATTAACAAGTTTCCAAAAGTTACAAGGGATTTAAGCCTTGTAGTGGATAAGGAAATGCCTTATAAAGAAATTTTTAAAATTATCGATTCTTTGGGCATTAAAGAACTTAAAGATTTTTATCCGATAGACGTGTACGATCTGGGAGAAAATAACTCACTTACCCTGAGATTTATAATTCAGGGCGAAAAAACATTAACAGATGATGAAATAAATGCTATAATGGAGAAAATTTTAAAAGTACTTGAAGATAAAGGAATTAGGCTTAGATGATATTAGAAGTAGTAGGTGGAAGAAAGTTTGAAGAAGAATTTATAGTAGATGCAGACAAATCTATATCGCACAGATGTGCGATTTTTTCCCTTTTGACCGAAGGTGAAAACAAAATTAAAAACTATCTAAGAGCGGAAGATACGCTAAACTCCCTTGAAATTGCACAATCTCTCGGTGCCGAAATATCTGACGACGGCGATGAAATAACAATAAAAGCCCCTGAATTGTTAAAAGAAGCTGATGACGTACTCTACTGCGGTAATTCCGGGACCACTATTAGAATATACATGGGACTGCTTGCAGGAATAGACGGATTTTTTGTTTTAACCGGAGATCAGTACCTAAGAAAAAGGCCTATGAGAAGGGTTGCTGATCCTCTTAGAAGCATAGGTGCCAAAATTGACGGAAGAAAAGAGGGCGAACTTGCGCCGTTGGCGGTTAGAGGCGGAAAATTAAACTCATTCAATTATACAAGCAAAATTGCGTCCGCCCAGGTAAAATCAGCCATGATTTTAGCCGCATTAAATGCAAATAAGCCTTCATATTACGAAGAGCCTATGCTCAGCCGCGATCATACTGAAAGAATGCTTAAAGGTATGGGGGCTGAACTTGAATGTAAAATGGAAAATGGAAAATGGAAAGTTAAGATATATCCGCTTGAAAAGAAACTTGAGCCGTTAAACATTGAAGTACCGAATGATCCGAGCAGTGCGTTTTTCTTTGCGGTAGCGGCCGCTATTACGGATTCAACTGCAATTATTAAAAACGTTACACTAAATCCTACCAGAATTGAAGCATATAAAGCTCTTGAGAGAATGGGAGCCGAAATCGAGTATGTTTTAAAAGAAGATAAATACGAACCTATTGGCGACATCATCGTAAAAGGTGCAAAATTAAAAGCAATTGAAGTCAGTGATAATATTCCTTGGCTGATCGACGAACTTCCCGCACTTGCCATGGCTATGGCCGTTGCGGAAGGTAAAAGCATTGTAAAAAACGCAAAAGAGCTTAGAGTTAAAGAATCAGACAGAATCTCAACAGTAATAAACGGGCTTAAAGCATGCGGAATTGAAGCCGAAGAGTTTGAAGACGGTTATGAAATTACCGGGGGCATTCCTAAAGGTGCCGTAATAGATTCTCACGGAGATCACAGGATTGCTATGAGTTTTGCCGTTTTGGGACTTCTTTGCGGTATGAAAATACAAAAAGCCGAGAGTATAAACACTTCATTTCCTAATTTCTTTAAACTGTTTGAAAAAATAGCTGATTACAAGGTTAGTGATGGTAATTGAAAAAGCTAAAAGTTACGGGTTCTGCTTTGGTGTGAAAAGAGCAGTGGAAATTGCAGAAGAATCTAAAAACGCAGTAACTCTCGGGCCTTTAATCCATAACCCTTTAGAAATCAACAGACTTGCAAAAAACTATAACGTTAAATTTGTTGAAAGTATTGATGATATTAATGATGACGTAAAAAAAGTAATTGTTAGAACTCATGGAATTCCTAAAGATAAACTGCAAAAATTAAAAGAAAAAAACGTTGAGATTATCGACGCAACCTGTCCGTTTGTTAAAAAACCACAAGAAATTGTTGAAGAGATGAGTAAACAAGGATATGATATTGTCATATTCGGTGATAAAAATCATCCTGAAATTCAAGGTGTTATGAGTTATTCCGTTCATGACAGGGTTTTTGTTGTACTATCCCAAGAAGAACTTAAAGACATTAAATTAAAAGAACATATTGCTACCGTTGCCCAGACAACAAGGAAAGTTCAGGATTATTTAAAAATAGTAAATTATCTGATTTGTAACTATAAAGAAGTCAGAGTGTTTAATACTATATGCAATGCAACATTTGAAAACCAGGACGCTGTAAGGGAACTTGCCAAAAAAGCTGACATAATGATAATCATAGGCGGTAAAAACTCATCAATTACAAAACAGTTATATAATATTGCAAACGAATACAGCGATGCGTATTTAGTTGAAAGTGAAGAAGAGTTAAAAAAAGAGTGGTTTGAAGGTAAGAAGCACTGTGGTATAAGCGCCGGAGCTTCTACACCGGAATGGTTGGTTGAAAAAATAATCTCAAAGATAAAGGAATTGGCATGAGTGAATTAAAAATTGGTGATGTGGTAGAGTTTAAAATAGAAAAATTAATCAAAGGCGGTTTTGTCGGATACGTTGACGGCCAGGAAATATTTCTGCCGAAAAGTTTAAGCGGACTTAAAGAGGATGAAAGCGTAATAGGCAAAACTGTTAAAGCGTATGTTAAAGAATTTAAACAAAATTCTGTTGTAGTAGACAGAAAGGCATACTTAAACGATATAAAAGAAAAACTTGAAAGCAGGGCTGACGAAGTAATTGACGCAGTAGTTACAAAAGTGAAGCCGAAAGGGCTTGTTATTGAAGTGGATGGTATCAGCGGTTTTGTACCTAAAGAAGAAATATTTTATAAAAAAATAGACCACCGTCAGTTTTTCAGCGAAGGGGATGAAGTACAGGTTAGACTGATTGACCCTGTAAGAAGAATATTCTCGATTAAAAAAACGCTTCCGAATCCGTGGGAAGAAGTGAAAGAACTTAATATCGGCGATGTTGTAAAAGTAAGCGTTTCCCATATTACAGATTACGGCGCGTTTGTTGATCTTGGTAACGGCGTTGAGGGATTCTTGCATATCAGTGAAATAAACTGGGACGGTATCAACGACCTTACTTTAGGAGATGAAATAGAAGTTGAGATCGTAGAGATCAATCCTGAAGAAGAAAAATTGAGGGTTTCAAGAAAGAATCTTCTTACAAAACCTGCTGAAATTTTTGCACAGTCTCATAATGTCGGAGATGTAGTTGAGGGGATTATTACAAAATTCATCAATGTCGGTGCGTTTGTGGAAATTGACGGAATAAGCACACTTCTTCCTAATAAATTCGCATCGTTTAAAAAAGGCGAAAAAGCCAATGAAATCTTTAATGTCGGTGATAAAATGGAATTTAAAATAATCACTATATCACCGGAAGAAAACAAAGTAATCATCTCAAGAAAAGACGCAATGCCAAATCCTTACGACAGTTTTGCGCAAAACCACCAGATCGGTGACGAAGTTGAGGGTAAAGTAAAATATATTACCGATTTCGGTATGTTTATCGATTTAGGAGACATTGAAGCGCTTGTGAGAAAAGAAGATTACAGCAACGAATATAATATCGGAGACGAATTCAAAGGTAAAATAATAGAAATTAACGGTGAGAGAGTAAAACTTGCTGAATGAAAATAGTAATTTTTATTTTAACGGTTATTATTTCAGCGATTTTGTTCATTACTTATGATAAAATTTCACAGCCGGAGATTGAAAAAATTCAACCAGCCAAAGTAAAAACTTTAAAGCCGAAAAACGAAGATAACGTTTTGAAGCTCTTTTTTAAAAACAATGTAACATTTCCGGCAAGAGAAATGTTTATGAAAATTGATTTTAGAGAGTATAAAAATATTATACTCTATAAAGTTACTATTAATGCGAATGACGAATACGCAATTTTTAATATAAAAGCGATTCTTGAAAATGAGGGTATCGCATATTCAATGCTTGAAAAGAAAAAAACAGAAATTTTTATTTTATTCAGATCATTAGCTCAGGCTGAAAAGATTATTAAAATATTTAAAAATTACAAATTCGACATCAAAGTTGAAAAAATTAAAAAAAGGATTTAAATGAAAGTAGTAGTTTGTGACCCGATACATCCTGCTGGATTTGAGATTTTAAAAAATGCAAAAGACATAGAACTTGTTGATGCGAGCAGAACTCCAAAAGACGAACTTTTAAAAATCATTGAAGATGCAGACGGAGTAATTACAAGAAGCCCGACTCCTGTAGATGAAAAATTCCTCTCACACGCAAAAAAACTAAAAGCGGTTGTAAGAGCCGGTGTTGGTGTTGATAATGTAGATATGGAAGCCGCAAGTAAAAGAGGCGTTATTATTATGAACGTACCTACAGCAAACACATTGGCTGCGGTGGAACTTACAATGGCACACCTGTTAACTGCTGCGAGAAGTTTTACAAATGCAGTATGGAACCTGAAAAAAGAGCATGAGTGGAACAGGGAAAAATGGCTTGGAATCGAGCTTGCAGGTAAAAAACTCGGAATCATAGGTTTCGGTAATATCGGAAGCCGTGTAGGTATCAGAGCAAAAGCACTTGAAATGGACGTAATTGCGTACGATCCTTATATCGATCCGAGCAAAGCAACTGATCTTGGATGTAAATATACGACGGATTTTGAAGAGATTTTAAAATGTGATTTTATTACAATCCACACTCCGAAAACAAAAGAAACAATCAATATGATTACTAAAAAAGAAATCGAAAAAATGAAAGACGGAGTAGTGCTTATCAACTGTGCAAGAGGCGGACTCTACAACGAAGAAGATGTAGCAGAAGCGCTTAAATCAGGAAAAATTGCATGGCTTGGAATAGATGTATTCAACAAAGAACCTTTGACTGAACATCCTTTCTTTGAACTTGAAAACACATCAGTAACTCCTCATATCGGGGCGAATACACGTGAATCTCAAGAGAGAATCGCAATCCAGGCTGCGGAAGGTATTATTGAAGCATTAAGAGGCAGCAGCTATCCGAATGCCCTTAACCTTCCTATAAATACGGCAAATACACCTGAGTGGGTTATTAAATATCTTGAACTCTCTCAAAAAATGGGATACATCCTGTCACAGGTTATTAATAAATCAATCAAAAAAGTAAAAGTAAACTTAAGCGGTGATATTTCAAAAGAAGACAAATCTGTTCTAACTTTTGCACTTGTAGGACTTTTACAAAACATTACAGAAAACGTAAACTACGTAAATGCCGAATTCCTTGCAACTGAAAAAGGGATCGTTACAGAAACTAAAGAAATAAAAAACGACACTTACAAAAACCTTGTAAACATTAAAGTGATTACCGATGACGGAGAATATTCAATCAGCGGAACAATGCTTGAAGAGCATCCGAGAATTGTTGAGTTTAAAGACTTTGACCTTGAGTTCGAACCTAAAGGTAAAATGATCTTCTTTAAAAATACCGATGTACCTGGTGTAATAGGTGAAGTAGGCATGACACTTGCAAAACACAATATAAATATCGCTGATTTCAGACTCGGCAGAAACAAAGAAGGTCAGGCAATGGCTGTAATTATTGTTGATAATGTTGTTAACGACAATGTAATTAATGAACTGAAAAGTTTAAAAGCTGCGTTAAGCGTTGGATATGCTGAAATATAATTAAGTTTTAAAGCAGATAAGTAGTTAAGTTGTGAAGCTAAAATAAAATTATTATGTTAAGGAGAAAGCAATGGCATACAGTATGAGTGATTTGAAAAAATATTTAAATATTGAACTTGATGGAGTTCCGTATAAAATCGTTGATTATCATCATGTAAAGCCCGGAAAAGGTGCGGCATTTGTTAGAACAAAACTTAAAAACCTCATTGACGGAAGAGTTATAGAAAAAACATTCCACGCTGGTGACAAAGCGGATGAACCTAACCTCGAGAGAAGAAAATACCAGTATTCATACAATGAAGGTGATCTGTATTATTTTATGGACAATGAAACATTTGAAATGATTCCTATTGACGTTAAAGTGTTCGAAGAAAGTAAAGGATTCTTACTTGAAGGAATGAATGTTGACGTTCTTTTCCACAACGGGAAAGTAATAGGTGTTGAGCTACCAATAACAGTTGAACTTGAAGTCGTTGAAACTCAGCCTGTAAGTAACAGAGACAGAAGTGGTGCTTGTAGAAAACCCGCAACATTGGAAACCGGTGCAGTTGTTACTGTTCCATGTCACATACTTGAAGGGGATAAAATTAAAGTTGATACAAGAACAGGTGATTATTTAGAAAAAGTTAAGTAACCGTTAAAAAATCTCTTCGATTTTTTAACGCAAACCCAAGGAGAATTTATGACTCTTGCCGAAAAAGTACAAAAAGCGATACGCGATATCCCGGACTATCCTCAAAAAGGTATAATTTTTAAAGATATTACAACTTTACTAAATGAAGGTGAACTTTTTAGTGAAATAATCGATTACTTCAGTGAAAAGTATAAAAACGTTGATTTCGTATGCGGAATTGAAAGCAGGGGGTTTATTTTCGGTGCCGCAATCGCAGCTAAAATAAAAAAAGGTTTCGTTCCCCTTAGAAAAAAAGGGAAGCTCCCGTATACCACCGTGGCTGAAAAATATGCTCTTGAATACGGTTTTGATGAAATCGAAATTCATATTGACGCATTTAAAAATATTAAAAATCCAAAAGTATTATTAATCGATGATTTAATTGCAACCGGGGGAACTGCCGAAGCTGCAGTAAAACTTATTGAAAAAGTAGGCGGTAATTTAGTTGCTGCAGCTTTTATAATAGAACTAACATTCTTAGACGGTGCTAAAAAAATAAAAGAATTGGGAATAGAAGTCGACAGTTTAGTTAAATATTAAAGGAAAAAGATGTATATACCAAAACCTATATATGATCCTGACGACAGAGGACATTTTGAAAAGTTCGGCGGAAGATACGTGCCTGAGACGTTAATGCCGGTTTTACTTGAACTTGAAAAGTTTTATAACAGTATAAGATTCGATCAGGATTTCTGGAAAGAGATGGATTATTATTATAAAGAATATATCGGACGTCCTACAGGGCTTTATTTTGCCCCTAATATTTCAAAAGAGCTTAACGCAAAAGTTTATTTTAAAAGAGAAGATCTAAACCATACAGGAGCACATAAGGTAAACAATACGATCGGACAGGTGCTTCTTGCTAAAAAAATGGGTAAAAAAAGGGTTATTGCCGAAACGGGAGCAGGTCAGCACGGAGTTGCAACCGCTACAGCTGCAGCACTGCTCGGGCTTGAATGTGAAATTTTTATGGGTGAGAAAGATGTCAAAAGACAGGAACTAAATGTATTCAGAATGAAACTTTTGGGAGCAAAAGTACATCCTGTTAAAAGTGGAAGCAGAACGCTAAAAGATGCGATGAATGAAGCAATCAGATACTGGGTTACAAATGCAAGAGATACGTTTTATGTTATCGGTACGGTTGCAGGGCCGCATCCGTATCCAATGATGGTAAGAGATTTGCAGGCTATAATCGGTTATGAGGCAAAAGCACAGATTCTTAAAAAAGAAAACCGACTTCCTGATTATGTAATAGCATGTATAGGCGGCGGAAGCAACGCTATGGGGATTTTTTCTCATTTTCTTGAAGAAGAGCAGGTTCAGTGTATAGGTATTGAAGCCGGGGGACTTGGTGTTGATACGGACAAACACGGTGCAAGTCTTTTAAAAGGTGCACCCGGGGTACTTCACGGTCAGATGAGTTATCTCCTGCAGGATGAAGACGGTCAGATCAAAGAAGC
>Ga0256843_1001729_pt1 | contig 16763 bp, 22 predicted proteins | sample AlvinellametaG_FD_191572 | JGI IMG/M metagenome (GOLD analysis project Ga0256843, IMG submission 191572) | Pompeii worm associated microbial communities from hydrothermal vent at the East Pacific Rise, Pacific Ocean - Alvinella | ecosystem: Host-associated > Annelida > Integument > Unclassified ... | reverse complement strand
TGAACGAGATTTGTTGCTCTTAGCTATTGAAAAGAATACTCAAAAGTCCGATTTTAAGGGGATTGTGTTGTTATAAACTTTGTCGAACTCAGGTATATAAAAAAAAAGGGGGGGGGTATTTTACCCCTTATAAGGGTCAAAAAAGGGGTAGAGCTAATAGATGTCCCCTCGATTATCCGCCTCCATCATGAGGATAATAAGCTCATCCTCCTCTACCGTATAGATAAACCGATACCCTCCAACCCGCAGTCGATACCCCACGCGATTGGTAAGTTTTTTGATACTCGCTTTGGGATTGGTAGGGTAGGGGTTTTGCTCCAGAGCCAAAAACTTCTCTCGGATTCGGCTCTTCTCTTTTGGCGGTCGACTGTTGATAAATTTAATGACTTTTTTCTTTAGGACGATGCGATACATATCAATCCCAATCAATATCATTCATGCTACCAAAACGCTCAGGATGCTCCCTGTACTCTTTGATACCATTCTTAACAATCTGATAGTCAGGATCATCAGGAGAGATGACCTCAATCACCCCACCATCCCTCTTGCTCTCTTGATAAAATTGATAGAGCTTCCAGATAGCCTCTTTGATATTGGTCGTATTAAACTCCACTTGAAGACGCTCCACCAAACCTTGATCCAAAGTAATTGTCTGCATGGAATACTCCTTTGTTTTGATTATCATAAGTATAGCACAATAAAAGGGGAAGACCCTTTATAAGGGTCTATAAAGGGTTAGAATGGGCTAGGGGGAATAGAATCAAACCTATCCACCTCTAGCATATACGTAAAACAACTACACTTATGGGACATTTAAAATAACAAGAAAGATTCTCCCATTTATTATACCATGACTCAAAAACAATGGGATATTTACTGCCCCATTTAGCTTCTATCAAAAAACCCTTTCAAATACCTATTTTACAGATGTTTTAAGTTTTCTTATTCTTTAGTTCAATATCAGCATGCTCTCACCTTCATACTTTTTTAAATCTATTTGCATCGTTTTGCAACATTTTTGTAACGTTTATTTGATATAGTAAAGAAACAGAATAAGTCGCTACCCAAAATTAATTTCAAATCATTGGAGATGTAGCTTTAGCCTCTTGATGGAGCTAACGCACCCTTTCCAGTGTATAACTTTAATGGACTAAACAATGAAAATACAAAAAGCAAACCAACCCACCCTATCATACCCCACTCAAGAGAAAGTCAAACCAATTTTGTTAAGTCTCACCACCATGATAACATTGAGTGCCTGTAATCAGCCTATCTCTCCCCTTGGAGTAGTCACACCACCTAAAAATCCCTCAACGATAAAAAATAAAGAACCTCTATCTCAAGAATCAAATAAGAGCATTGAAACCAACACTTCACAAAAGGAGATACCTGAACCCGAAGTATTGGGTGGAATTCCTATGTCTCTATCCAATTGGGAGGAAGTATCCAGTGAAGCAGAGTAACTTATGACAATGAACCTAACCATTGCACTCACCCACAACTGTCAACTACGCTGTGACTACTGCTATGCAGGCAAAAAGCACCACAAAGTGATCTCCAAAGAGACCATCCTCAAAGCGATTGCTTTGACCTTTGAGATGCCCATGCAAAAATTAGAATTTGGTCTCTTTGGGGGGGAACCTCTTTTAGAATGGGAGCTGTTTGTCTGGGCAACGGAGCAAGTTGAAGCCGAAGCAACCAAGAGGGCTATTTCTCTGGTCAAAACCGTCACCACCAATGGGCTACTGCTCACCCCTGATCGGGTCGATTGGCTTAGAGAGCATGGCTTTTATGTGGTGGTCTCTCTAGATGGCAATAAGGCGATGCACAATACCCACCGACGCTATGCCAATCATGAGGGGAGCTTTAATACCGTACTAAAGGGAATTAAGCAATTACAAACACGCTACAAGAATGGGGGGTATACCGTCGTAGTGGTCATCACCCCTCAAAATATCCACCATCTCAATGATTCGGTTGCCTATCTCTATGAGCAGTTGAACATCCAAAAGATCCACCTCTCACTAAACTACTATGATATGTGGGAAGAGAAGGATGAGATAATGGAAGCGTATCGGGATATTTACCATCGTTTGGGGTTCTATGTGATAGAGCAGTACCGTCAAGGGAGGGTGATTGATATTGATATCTTTGATGACAAGATCCAAACACAGATATCAAAAGGGTGTACCATTTGCAGTTTTGGAGAACGCAAGATCGCTGTGGCAGTGAGTGGTAACCTCTATCCTTGTGAACGGTTGATTGGGGATGATGAGGGGGATCTCTCCATCGGTAATGTTTATGAGGGGTTTAATCAGAGCAGACGCAATGGATTGATTGCTCAAGGGGGAAACAACAATGACGAGTGTCGAGCCTGCCCCCTTAGGGATCGTTGTATGAACAGCTGTGGTTGTACCAACTACACCTTGACAGGAGAGATCAACATGACCCATGGGGTGGTCTGTTTTTTTCAGAAGCTTTTTATTGAGGTGGCGGATGAGGTGGCCTCTACGCTCTATACAGAGAAGAATACGCTTTTTTTAGCAAAGTTTTATGGGACTAGAGAATCAGCAGAGACCACGCAAACCCCCTAAAAAAATGCTTTGTTAGTGGTGCTTTAGCTCCACCAACAAGGGGCTGAAGCTAAAGCCAAAGTTCCATAAAAACACTATTACGCGTCGTAAATACCCTCTTTATTAAACTTCATCGCCAAAAGGGCATACATATGTACCCGTTTTTTGTTACGGTTGGATGATCCAAGTTGCTCACACACCTCTTTGATCGCTTTATTAAGCTCCTCATCACTAAGCTCAAGTCCTAATTTCTTTTTGAGGAAATTATTTTTAACCGTCTCTAGCTCTTTGGGTTGTCCACATGCCACAGATGCACTGTCTTTGTTGTAGATTGAGGGTCCCAAGCCAACGGTGACCTTTTTAATTAAATCATCACTAATATTGAGGTTTAACTTTTTTGCCTCTTCAATCATCGCTTCTATAATTTCATCTCGTTTACTCATTCTTTTATCCTTTATTTTATCTTAAATACACAACGATGTGTTAAAATATATTATACACTTTCTCGCTTGTATTCTCCTAATAAACTGGACTATTTTTAACAATAATCTTGCTATACTCAGCCCAAAAATCCGACCAAGGAAACGCATGAAAATCAAAATACTTCTGCTACTTATTGCCCTCATTAGTAGCCTCAATGCCCAAAACATCAAAGTTGCCATGGCTGCGAATCTCTCCTATGCCATGAAACCGCTTACCCAAGCCTTTCATCAGCTTCATCCCGACATAAAAGTAGATACCATTATCGGAGGCACCGGCAAGCTCTTTGCACAGATTCAGCACCATGCCCCTTTTGATCTCCTGCTCTCGGCCAATATGCTCTATCCTGAGAAACTCTATCAAAGTGGCGATGCCATCACCCGCCCCATTGTCTATGCCCAAGGATCTCTTGTTCTGCTGAGTACCAAAGATCTTGATCTCTCCCAAGGATTAGATCTCCTCAAAGATCCCACCATCAAAAAAATCGCCATTGCCAACCCCAAAACCGCCCCCTACGGTATTGCAACCATCCAAGCCCTCAAACATGCCAACATTTATGATACCATCAAATCCAAATTTGTCTATGGTGAGTCCATCTCCCAAACACTCACCTACGCCACCCGTGTGGCAGATATTGGGTTTATTGCCAAATCAGCTCTCTTTGCACCCGCCATGAAACGCTACCAAAAAGGCACCCATTGGGTCGACATTGACCCCAAACTCTACAGCCCCATTGATCAAGGGATTGTTCTCCTCAAACATGCCCAGCGTTCCAAAGAGGCGAGTGCCTTTTATGCCTTTATGCTCTCACGCCAAGCCAAGACGATCTTGGAGAGCTTTGGATACCGTGTGCCATGAATCTCATTCCTGCTACCCTTACCCAAATCTCTTCCCATGAGTCATTGCATCTGCTCACTTTTGCCTTTGGGAAGGAGCAACTAACAATGATCTGCCTAGATCTCCCTTGTGGCATCACAGAGGGAGAAGAAGTAACCCTTACCGTTAACCCCAGCTACATAGCCCTTGCCAAACACCCGTTAAGCACGATTAGCTGTACCAATCAGATCCCCGCCACCATCCAAGAGATCACCAAGGGCACACTGCTTAGCCGTATTCAGCTTCAAGCCAATGGGATTCAACTCGAATCACTCATTACCACCGATGCCCTCCATACGCTTGATTTAGATGTGGGTGCGTCCATTGTAATGGTTATCAACGCTTCAGAGATTGCCATTGCCCATGGAGAAAACTCATGCTAGAGACCCTAAAAAACCTCGATCTTACCCCCTTTATCCTCTCGTTTAAACTCGCAGGTATTACCACGCTGATTCTCTTTGTATTAGCCCTCCCTCTAGCGTGGTATCTCTCGCAAAGTCGCTCCCGCCTCAAGCCCTTTTGGGAGACCATTACCGCCCTGCCCATTGTCCTGCCCCCTTCAGTATTGGGGTTTTATATCTTGATCGCCTTTAGCCACGTGGAGCTGGCATTTACCTTTACGGGGTTGGTGGTGGCGAGTTGTCTCTATTCGCTCCCCTTTATGGTGCAACCCCTCCAAGGGGGATTTGAGGGTCTCAATCCACGAATGATTGAGGCCAGTTACCTCTCAGGCAAGGGTCAACTCACCACCCTCTTGCGTGTCGCCCTGCCCAATATCAAACCCGCCCTGCTCACCGCACTCATCATCACCTTTGCCCATACAGTCGGTGAGTTTGGGGTGGTGCTGATGATTGGCGGAAGCATCCCCAATGAGACCAAGGTCGCCTCCATTGCGATTTATGAGATGGTGGAGGTGATGGATTATGATACCGCCCATATCTATAGTGGGATCATGCTGTTGCTAAGTTTTGCGGTGCTCTTTGGAGTCTACACCTTTAATCGACAATCAAGGATCAAAATTTGAGTAGTTTAAAAGCACGTCTAACCGCCGAGTTGGTGGGAACCTATATTTTAGTTTTAGCAGGAACAGGAGCCATTATTACCGATAAGCTCACAGGAGCCATGGGACATGTGGGCATTGCCCTCACCTTTGGGTTGGTGGTCACGGCTCTTATTTATGCCTTTGGTCACATCTCAGGAGCCCATTTTAATCCCGCGGTCTCCCTTGCCTTTGTTGCGATGGGAGAGTTTGAGAAAAAAGAGCTCTTCCCCTACATGGTGGCTCAACTGCTTGGGGCAATCTTGGCATCGGCTTCGCTCTATGGACTCTTTTTTGAAGATATCAAGAGCATGGAGGCGGTGGGCTACCTTGGGGCAACCCTTCCTCATGGATCATGGCAACAATCCTTTGCCTTTGAGTTTATCCTAACCTCTATTTTGATGCTCATTATTGCCAGTTCTGCCGTGCATGCCAAAGCGGTCAAATCCTTTGCGGGGATTGCCATTGGCTTTACGGTGGGATTGGAGGCGATGTTTGCAGGTCCCATCTGCGGGGCAAGCATGAACCCTGCCCGCTCGATCGCTCCTGCCTTGGTCTCAGGACATTTTGAGCATCTTTGGCTCTATGTGGTGGCAACACTCTTGGGTGCATTGGCATCGGTGGGGATCTATCATCTGATCAATGAGAAAGCTCCCACATCATGATCGATATCCATATCCAAAAAGCACTCCACGGAGCCCAAGGGGGCATGCAACTTTCAATCGATCTCTCCATTCAATCGGGTGAATTCCTCGCCCTAGCGGGAGAGAGTGGCAGTGGTAAGACCACGCTACTTCGCATCCTCGCAGGACTCGAAGATGCCCAAGGGCATATCCAAATTGATGATGAGGTGTGGCTTGATAAGCAGATCCATCTCCCCCCACAAAAGCGACGCATTGGCTTTGTCTTTCAGGAGTATGCCCTCTTTGAGAACATGAGTGTTGAGGAGAACCTACTCTTTGTCAACCCTGATAAAAAACTCGCCTCACTCCTGCTCGAAAAAACTCACCTTAGCAACCTCAAACAGAGACGACCTTCAACCCTCAGCGGTGGACAACAGCAACGCGTCGCCCTCTGTCGGGCAATGATGCACCGCCCCAAACTGCTCCTCATGGACGAACCCCTCTCCGCCCTTGACCCTGCGATGCGTACCCAACTCCAACAGGAGATTTTGACCCTGCACAAAGAGTTTGGCACCACCACCATCATGGTCAGCCATGACCCCAGCGAAATCTACCGCCTCGCCCAGCGTGTGGTGGTCTTGCAATCGGGCAGGATTATCCAAGATGGCACCCCCAAATCGATCCTCCTACAGACCAGCGGATCACAAAAGTTCTCCCTAGAGGGGGAGTTACTCGATATTCTCCATGCCGATGTGATCCATATCGCCATTGTCGCCATCGGTCAACAGCTCGTGGAGGTTGTCATCGGTTCAACCGAAGCCAAACGCCTAAAAGTTGGTCAACGCGTAAGGGTTAGTACTAAGGCGTTTGCTCCGAGGATTAGTGGCTAATACGCCACCCCATCCACGAAAAAACCACCACCCCCACCAAGTCTGCCACAAAGTCCCACGCATCACAACTGCGACTCGGGAGCCAATATTGGCTGATTTCCTCAAGAGTTGCAAAGGTTAGGACAAGGATGGCACCAAGTTGTAGATTAAAGCCCCAAACTCGGTAGGATTTAAAGTTGAGTCCATAGTTTAAAAGCCACGCCATCACCCCGTAGAGTGTGGCGTGTGCGATTTTGTCTCCATAGGGGAGAGAGCCGACCCAATAAAAAGCAAAGTTATAGTTTGCCGTATCGGCAAGGTAGATAATCCCCCCGATAAAGAGAAAAAATCCCAGTGGTAACCCCACGCGTAGTGCCATGCGACTCATCCCCGCTCCCGAAGCAGTGCTTGGACAAATCGGGTATCAATCGTGGCTTCCATCTGCTCAAACATGGCGTAGTAGCCCAATAGGGTACGATCGACAAAGATATACTCTTCGTTCATCTTATCCACGGCGGTGATGCTCTTTTGCTGAACTTCAAGAATGCTAGCAAATCCTCGCTTGGCAAAGTTGCACCCGTTGCCAAAATCATAATGATCGCTTTGAAACACCTCAATATAGAGTCGATCAAGTGGTTTGATCACCTCTTGGTAAAACGCCAACATCCGCTCAGGCGTATCACGGTCAATCATCCGCAGTTGGGCATACTGCTCGACAATCTCCTCCTCAGGAAGCTGATCCATCAATGAGCGGTGCAACCGTGCAAAGGAGGAGAGAAAATCATCGTCTAGTTTTTTGACGCACCCAAAATCAATCAACCCCAACTTCCCCTCTGCCATAAAGATAAAGTTCCCAGGGTTGGGATCGGCATGAACGCGTCCAATCTCATACATCGAGATAAAAAAACTATCAAAAATCAACTGTGCGTAGTGGTCTCGCTCGGCTTGGGTGGGATTTGAGGCCAAAAACCCTGCAAAGCTCTCTCCTTCTAAAAACTCCGTACTCAATACCCGCTGGGTCGACAGCTCGGGATAGACCCGTGGTATGACGATATGCTCATGGTGCATCTGCGTACGAAAATAGTCCGTATTCTCCGCCTCATGGAGGTAATCCACCTCCTCATAGAGCCGTGCTTCAATCTCGGCAACGAGATGATCCACATTGCCCCCCTTGGCAAAACGACGCAGGGCAAACCGCAAGATGCTCATATCACTCTCTAAGCTTTTGGCAATCCCTGGGTACTGCACCTTTACCGCCAATGCCTTGGCCCCTTTGGTCGCTCGATGCACCTGCCCTAGACTCGCCGCCCCAAAGGCTTCGCCCTCAAAGTAATCAAAACACGCCTCAGGGTACGCCCCTAGCTCCTGCTTGATGATTTTTCGAATCAACGCACGGTTGATGGGGGGAATGGCATGAAACGATTTGCCCATCTCATCGAGGTAACTTTGGGGCAAAAAGGGGAGTCCGAGTGCTATCTGTTGGGCGATTTTGACCGAGACCCCTTTGAGGGTTCCAAGTGCCTCCATAATCACCTTGGCAATCGCTTCATGGGTCTCCTCGGCTGAGGCTTCTTGCTGGGCTTTGGAGCGAAATGCCCGTTTGATTTTTCCCGTGGAGTGGGTCATGCCGATTTTGAGCATCGCCTTGCCCATCACCCTACCCCGTGCCATCTTGGAGGTGGGAATCTTAGGCTCCATGAAACACCTCGCCGAGCTTTCGCTTCATCTTACGCAGTTTTGATGGAGGAGTGCTAAACTTCTGCAACGATGAGAGCAGATGGGTTTTGAACATAAACATCCCAAAATCATTGACCCGTTGCAACACACTCGAACGCAAAAGTGCCTCAATCACCCCCATGGAGCTGTCTACAAACTGCGTGGTGTTCTCAAACATCTCACTATCATCCTTGATCCAGTAGAGAATCACCGCAATGTTATAGTCCCACAACAGTGTTGGAATATGCTCCATCAAGGGTGGTCGCTCAATCTCCTCGGCTTCGATGGCAATCTCTAGCATCTGCGTCACCATCTCGATAAACTTCTGCTTAGAACCATAGAGCAACTCCATCGCCCCCAAAGAGGGTTTGAGTGCCATCTCCATAATCTCGGTGACAAACTCACGATCCTCAAGATAGAGTCCCAACTCAATCTCAATGAGACTCTGCAACTGCTCCCGCAACGTGTAGGTATGAAAATCCTCAATTCCGAGCAACAACTGCTCCGTCTCGACTAACTTCTGCTCGATATAGGCATACAAAATCTTCTCTTTATTGGGAAAGTAGTTATAAATTGTCGGATTGCTCACCCCTGCGAGTTTGGCAATCTCCCGCAAGGAGGCGTTATTGTACCCTTTGATGGTCATCAACTCCACAGCAGCGTGAAGTATCCTAAGCTTGGTCTTCTCTTTGGCAGATTGAGAAACACGCATATTGACCCCTTTGTGGCTATAAATTTAACAAACTATATAATAATTTGATTTTTTTGTCAATATTTTTAGAGTTTGTTAAAAACAAGTAAGGATGAGGCTAAAGCCACATTTCCAATAGTACTTATACCCGACCCAAAACCCCCAAATGGCGTTTTTCCCACTGGGCAAACTCAGGGCTAAAGTACTTGATGCGTACCTTTTTGAATTCACGGGTTGAGTAGAGGGGGCGACGGGCAAAGTGCTCGATCTCCTCGGCCATCTCTTTGATGATGGTATTGGTCTCTTCGGTGGTTTTTCCGTGTACCATGGTAAAGAGATTGTAAGGCCAGTTGGGATATTTGGGGCGTAGGTAACAGTGGCTCACTGCTGAGAACTCAGCGGCTCGTCTGCCCATTGCTTCGCCTTTTTTCTCATCGATGTCCCAGACCACCATGGCATTGGCATTGAATCCCGCTCTACGGTGATTCAGAATCGCAGCAAATCGTCGCATAACGCCCGCAGATTTAAGCTCTTCTAAAATAGCAAAAAATGCCTCGTAACTCAATCCCAAACGATCCACAACCTCCCTAAAGGGTTCAGCGGTGATGGGGATATCCTCTTGGGCAAATTTGATCACCTTTTTATGTAGGGTAGTGAGCTCTAGGGCATGTTCTTTGGGCTTTTCAACCTTCTCTTTTTTGGCACGATCACCTACGGTATCAAGTTTGACCGAAATTTTAAAACGTTTAAGGGTAGGAAGAATGATCCAATCAATGGCCCGTGCCTCTTTGGCAAGGATCTCAACACTCTCACGTAGTCCCAATTTGGAATCCGGTGCCACCGCCAAGGTAAACCAGATATTAAACGTATGCTCTCGCTCATAGTTATGAGAGACCCCTGGGTGGGCATTGATCACCGATACGGCATGATCAATCTCATCGCGACGCACCTTAAAAGAGACCAATGATGAGCTATAGCCAAGACGTTTAGTATCAAAAATAGGAGAGATCTGTCGAATGATTTTATTGGCTTTCTCCTCTTGGAGAATCTTGATCACGATGGCTTCATCAAGACCCAATTCATCAGCAATCACCGCAAAGGGACGAGGGGTTAAAGGGAATCTTTTTTGGATAATAGAGAGTAGTTTTGATTTCATGAATAGACCCTTATAAAAATTTTATATTTAAATATTATAGGTTCTTTACGAGATAATAGATTTGATGCGTATCAACTATTTAAAATAGTTCTTCATAAAGGCATCACTTTTCGCTTTAAAATAGCGCATCCGCTCTCGACCTTTAGGTAAACGTTGACGCAATGCTCGCATTTCATGTAAAAACTCCTCCAGTTGAGGGGGAATGAGACGCTCAAGATAGAGACGAAGCCGTTTTGCCATTGCCGGAGAGGCTCCGCCCGTAGAGATGGCAATGGTCAGATCACCCCGTTTGACGTACGAGGGAAAGATAAAGTCACAATATGCCGTATCATCCACCGAATTTACCAGTACCCGTGTGCTTCGACTCTCCTCATAGATCGCCCGATGCAACTCAACCGTATCGGTTGCTACAATGACCATATCAAACCCATTAATATCCCCTCGCACATAGGCACGCTGTTCAAGCGTAAGTTGATGCTGTTGTGCTAAGGCTAAAAACTCCTCACTAACGTGCGTTGCAATGATGCTAATCTCAGTGCTAAACTCAACCAACTTCTCCAACTTTTCTAGAGCAATAGCTCCCCCCCCAACAAGCAAAATTTTACGCTGATCAAGACTCAAATAAGCAGGAAAAAAGGACACTATTTCTTCTCCTCCATCAAGGCAAGTTTGGCTTTGAAAAGGTCAATACAGTTGTTGCACTCTTTGACGCTATTGGTCTCAACAATCATGTAAAGAGCATCGATGTTTAAGACCCGAAGTTGCTGATTTCTAACCTCAATAATATGCTCTTTTTTAAATTTGGTAATAATACGGGAGAAGGTTTCAGGGGTGAGATTAAGCATGCCGGCAATCTCATTGTTTTTAAGACGATTAAAGAGGGAGAGACGCTCAATCATTAAATCAGCAACTTTAGCTTCAGAGGAGAGAATGGTCTCTTTGTGTACCAACGCAGAGAGCATCATCACCTTTTTGGTCAACGATTTAATCAGTCCCAAGGAAAACTCTTTGTTATTGAGGTACTTATACACCTTATCAAAGTGCAACAACCCCATGGTTCCCTCTGTGATAAATTCACACGTTGCAGGAAAGGGCTCTGTCTCAAAACAGGCATACTCTCCAATGGTATCAGGAGCATCCATCCGCTTAATCTGTACTTGCGAACCTTTAGGAGAAGTCTTGTAGAGCCTTACCGTACCTTCGAGTAAAATATAAAGATAGTCGCTCTCATCCCCCTCATAAAAGACAATGCTGTTTTTGGTAAACTTTTTGATATGGATACTCTCCTGCAACTCTTTATGAAACTTCTGATCCAAATCAGAGAACATTGGAATATCTTGGAGATTTATCATTCATTAACCTTATACTTTTTATCAATTATACTAAGCTTCTTTTAAACTAGGACAATCTTTCATAAAAAGTAGCAAAAATCATCATACCCCCTTTTCAAACCAACTCAACTGCTCACGTAATAAAACCACCTTTCCCACCACAATCAATGCAGGTGTAGGGAGATCCTTTGCTAAGGCACTAATGGTTTGTAAAGTTCCCACCACTGTTTTCTCCTCGAGAGTGGTTCCTTTGCTAATCACCGCCACGGGATAATCTTTGGGTTTACCAACCTCCATTAGCTTACTACAGATCACCTCCAAACGGTGTAACCCCATCAAAAAGACAATGGTATCATCGCTTTTGTAGTTCTCCCATGGAATCTGAGAGTGGGCTTTGTTTTTACTCTCATGACCCGTTACCACCCGAAACGACACACTTACCCCTCGGTGGGTCACCGGAATTCCCGCGTACTCCGGTACCGCAATGGCCGAAGTGATCCCAGGGATAAACTCAAACGCAATCCCCCGCTCATGCAAGTAGATCCCCTCTTCGCCCCCGCGTCCAAAGACCAGCGGATCTCCCCCCTTAAGACGCACCACCACCTCATGCTTACACGCCTGCTGATAGATCACCTCATTGATCTCCTCTTGAGGAAGGGTGTGGTGCGAATCGGCTTTGCCCACGTAGATAAAGAGACAGTTCTCCTTTGCCATCTCCAAAATCTTAGGATTTGCCAAACGGTCGTAGATAATCACATCCGCCTCCTGAATCACTCGAAAGGCTTTAAGCGTCAAGAGCTCAATATCCCCTGGTCCTGCTCCTGTTAAGTATACCTTGCCCATTGACTACTCCTCTGTTGCTTGATAGATAAAAATACCCGAAGGGTGTTGAAGCTGAAAAATCTCCCGTTCTAAAAACCAATCTTTGGTATTGATCACATTGACTTGATTGCTATCATTCACCGAGACATAGAGCGCATCATCCACATTGGACCAACGCAGGTGCAACACTTTGCCTGTAAATGTAAAGGTCTTGATAATCTTTAACGTATCGGTATCAACAATTTGAATGGTGGGAAAATCTTTACCTGAGAAGGTTACGGCAAGATATTTTTTATCTGGACTCAATGCCGTAAAGACTGGCAATCCTTGCATTTCGATATTTTTAATAAATTTAAAATCTTTATCATAGACCATCACCTTATTATCCCCCACTGCGGGAATAAAGGTCTTATCCTCACTCAGCGACCAGAAACCAAAATGGGGGACTTTGAGCACGGGTTTGTTCTCTTTAGCAGTTACCTTAATCTCGGAGTATTTCATGGTATCAAGATCAATTACCCCAAAGGATTTACTCAAAAAGAAGCCGACAATATAAGTATTGTCCTTAATCATCGCATCAAAGGGCATTTTGCCCACGTTAAACTCTTTGTAGATTTTAAATTTAGGCAACCCTTTGCCCGCATTTTCATCTTTGAGGATGGTCACCTTATCGTTGTCCATCTGCGAAAAAATAAGCATATCCTTATAGATCTTAATCCCCACGTTCTTTGAACCCGTTTTGATCTTATCAATGGGTTTGAGATCACGGGTAAGAATATCGACCGACTTATCATCGTAGTTTGCAACCGCAACGTAGTTTTTTCCAATCACAAACCCAATAGCACTCTTAGAGGTCTTATACTCCTGCAAAACCTTCTCCGTTTTGGGATCAAAATGCACCACGTATCCATCACGGCTAATTAAGTAGCCATCATCCCCATCAAATTTGATAATCCCATGGTTCATGTTGTGCATGTTTTTCATGTGGGATCGGGTCAATCCCTTGTGAATAATGGCAAGCGATTCACTCTCTCGCTCCACCACAAAGATCTTCTCTTTGGCACTCGGGGTCGCCCCATAGAGCATCGCGGTTGCCAAGAAGCTTAGTACTGTTTTTTTCATTCCTTCTCCTTTTTTATACTTCCAGATAACATGAGGGATCCTCTGCCCAGAGATCCCCATAAATAGCGTATGCCCGACTGCGAGATCCGCCATTACAGATAGCAAGCTCCTCACACACCGCACATTTTCCGCCCAGTTTACGAGGATGTTTGCGAAGTTTTTGTAGTAGTTCACTGGGGTGATCTTGCCAGATATCCACAAAATCTTGCGTAAAGATATTCCCAATCACCGCAGGGAAAAAGGGATCGGGCTTGACGTTGCCCTCGGCATCAATATTGAGCAGTTTTCGCCCCGCAGAGTTGCCCCCCCATGCCAAAAGTCTCTCTCGCATCTCCTTGGCATGCTCAGGATAGTATTGAATAAACCGATCATAAAAACGAATCGCATCCATCTCCATGTTGCCCGTGACAATCTCGATATCACGCCCATTTTGATAGTACTCAAACGCCTTATCCAAAATATAATCCACCGCTTTAATCCGCTCTGCTTTGCTCAGATCCATGTTTAGATTCTCCAACCCACGCCCCGAGTAGACCAGATGAGATATATAGATTTTAGGAATCTGATGTTGCTCAGCAAGCTCAAAGATAAAACCTAAGTCCTCCTGCGTCTCTTTGGTCAAGGTAAAGCGAATCCCCACCTTGGTTAGGTTGTAGCTATTGAGCAGATCCACTGCCTTCATCGATGCCACAAAGCTCCCCTTGAGCCCACGAAAGCGATCATGCACCGCTTCACTCCCATCGATACTAATTCCCACATAGTTAAAGGTCTCTAGTATTTTACGGGCATTGCTCTCTTTGACGTAGAGACCATTGGTCGAGAGATAGGTAATAATGCCAAGCTCCTTGCATCGATTGGCAATCTCAAAGATATCCTTACGGGTCAAGGGCTCTCCCCCCGAGAAGATAATAAATTTTATCCCCGTGGCTTTGAGCTTGGGAAGCGTTTGTAGGATCTTTTCGGTGCTTAGCGTATCGATGGCATCCAAATCGGCTTTGGAGTAGCAGTGCAAGCAGGATAGATTGCAACGGTTGGTAAAGTTCCAAATGGCAATACTACCATCAAGTACCCGTGCTTTATTGCCCTCAACGACACTCTTTAACAGGTTGGAGAGTCTAAACATTATTTGTTTCCTTGGGTAAGATTGTTCTCTTTTACTACAGTTTGGTTTGACTCTGGCTTATAAGAGAGGATATAGTGGGTAATTGCACTCAAATTCTCCTCAGAGAGTGTAAAAGCAGGCATTGCATTGCGACGATAACCAAAGCTCTTGGAGACTGCGACAGGATCGGTAATCATGGCACGAATCTCCTCCGCAGTTCGATGCGAGGCGATCGCCTCAAAGGGGGGACCAAACGCCACCGCGGTCTGATGGTGACACCCCCAACAGTAGGTCTCAAAGACCTTTTTTCCGTTGCTTGCCCACAATGATATACTCCCTCCTATCATTAAGGTCATGACCCCGTTAAGCCATTGATTCATTGCTTATCCTTTGCATTAGAGTTCCTGCCAAACGAGGAAATGAGGCTTTCGCCTTATCCTCTTGTGGTGGAGCTAAAGCACCACTTCCAAAGTGTTTTGCAAGATGTCTATTATTTTTTATTAAAACAATCATAACATGCTTTAAAGTGTGAACTCTTGATATAGAACAAGTCACATTTTTTTAACTTTTGATACACTCCTAATAAAGTCTATCTAAAGGAATTTTGATGAACCTGCAATCATTTCTCTTCTCTGGCTTCCTCCTACTCATCATGCTAGGATGTCAAAAGCATTCCAAAACCGATGTGGCAGAGGTCCATTGGGACCGAGACATGTGCGCACGGTGCGTCATGGTGGTGAGTGACCGTAAAAACACCACTCAAGTACGTGACCCTAAAACCGGCAAAAAATACATGTTTGATGATATTGGTTGCACGATATTGTGGTTTGAAAAAGAGAAAATCCCATGGAAAGATCAAGCCGTTATCTGGATTACCGATGCCCAAACGGGAGAGTGGATCAATGCAAGAGAAGCCTTTTACGATACCGAAAACATCACCCCCATGGCGTACGGTTTCTCCGCACACAAAACAAAAGAGTCCATTAAAAAGGGGCAAGAGATTATCGACTTTAATGAGCTTAGCCGTCGGGTTATTGCCATTGGAAAATAAATTATTTATCAATTTTACTGATTATTTTGCAAAGATAAACTTATATAAATTTTATTTGTGCTACATTTAGAAGTGTAAAACCCTATCAAACAAAAAAGGAAGAAGATGAAACAGTTACTCTCTATCGTTGCCATTGGAGCACTACTTTCAATGGGTGCCGTCGCCAATGAAGCCAAAGCCCAAACCAAGACCGAACAGACCCAAACCAAACAACAAAGCGGTAATGTGATCAACCTTGCCGGAAAACAGCGAATGCTAACCCAAAAGATGAGCAAAGAGGCACTCTTTGTCGCCAAAGGGATTGATGTCGATGCCAATAAAGAGAACCTCAAAAAAACCGCCGCACTCTTTGATAAGACCCTCAAAGGGCTAGTCAATGGTGATGAAGAGCTTAAACTTCCCAAAACCGAAGACAAAGCGATCCTTGCACAGCTTCAAACGGTCAATGAACTCTGGACCCCCTTTAAAGCCAATATTGATAAAGTCATTGATGGCAAAGCGGACAAAGCAACCCTCGAAGCGATTGCCAAAGAGAACATTCCACTCCTAAAAAACATGAACAAAGCCGTAGGCATGTACGCTGATGCAAGTGGCTCCAAGATCGATCCTGAGATGGCAAAAACCATCAACCTTGCTGGGAAACAGCGAATGCTAACCCAAAAAATGACCAAAGAGCTCTTGTTGGTTGCCAACGGTATTGATGCGGATGCCAACAAAGCAAATGCCCAAAAAACCGGAAAACTGTTTGAGTCAACCCTCAAAGATCTCACCGCCAACACCAAAGATGAAGCGATAAAAAATCAACTCAATACCGTGGCTAAGCTCTGGGAAGAGTACAAAGTGATTATTGAAAAAGTGGATACCTCTGATGATGCCCTCAAAAAAGCACAAGAGCTTAACATGCCACTGCTCAAAGAGATGAACAAAGCGGTTAAGATGTTTGAAGCTTCAATCAAATAGTTCTTAACCCCCTTAGAAGTGGTGATATTTTCGCCACTTCCTTAATTAGAAAATGTGACTTTTGTCTCATCCTCTTTGGGTGGAGCTAAAGCACCACTTCCTAAATTCTCCCATTTAAGAGCCGAATCAAAGCATCGGAGACCTCATCAAATTTTAAAATCCGTTTCCCATGATACTGCTTGGCAAATGCCTCTGCCTCTTTATGCGTGCTAAACGCCGGCAGATCATCCCCCGCAGGCGAGATCTGGGTACTCCCATAGACAAAAAAAGCCCCCCGTGCCTCAATGGGTTGCAAGGTAGCATAATCGGTCACCACAATTGTAGCGAAATCCCCCTCTTGGTGTACGCCCAC
>Ga0256843_1001728_pt1 | contig 16772 bp, 14 predicted proteins | sample AlvinellametaG_FD_191572 | JGI IMG/M metagenome (GOLD analysis project Ga0256843, IMG submission 191572) | Pompeii worm associated microbial communities from hydrothermal vent at the East Pacific Rise, Pacific Ocean - Alvinella | ecosystem: Host-associated > Annelida > Integument > Unclassified ... | reverse complement strand
AGAGCTTGGGCTCAAGCCTGCTCCGGTATCCAATCAGGTGATCCAGAGAGACCGTTATGCAAGGCTTGCATCTGCGTTGGCACTGCTTGCATCCAGCATAGAAAAGTTTGCGGTACAGGTAAGACACTGGCAGCGTACGGAAGTCTATGAAGTTGAAGAGTACTTTGCCAAAGGGCAGAAAGGTTCTTCTGCTATGCCGCATAAAAGAAACCCCATTTTGACAGAGAATATTACCGGATTGGCACGTATCATCAGAGCGTACGCAACACCTGCTATGGAGAATGTGGCACTCTGGCATGAAAGAGATATCTCCCACTCTTCTACAGAACGTTTCTGGCTGCCGGACTCATTCATTACTTCAGACTTCATGCTGCACCGCATGAACAATGTCATTGCCAACATGACGGTCATGCCTGAGAATATGATGAAAAACCTGAACCAGACGGGAGGACTTGTCTTTTCACAAAGAGTACTGCTTGAATTGCCCAAAGCAGGCGTAAGCCGTGAAGATGCCTACAAGATCGTTCAGCGTAATGCTATGAAGGTATGGGAAGAGATCCAACAGGGAAAACCAACCGTGAATGAAAAAGGAGAATCTCTCTACCTTCAGTATCTGCTTGCAGATGAAGAACTTAGAAAGTCTTTGAGTGAAGAACAGATCAGAGAGTGTTTCAACTTTGACTACTATACGAAAAATGTAGATAAGATTTTTGCCCGCGTTTTCAAATAACTTTTTCAGATAGATATCAGATAAACTCTGATGTCTATTTGATACTCTTTTTTCACCTTTTCCCTGCCAGTCGGCATTTCTGAAAGTATCATCTCTCCTTATGAAAACATTGTCTAAAAATGATACAGAAATTAACAATTCTGCAAGTATATTTTCTGTAAAATCGTTTCATATTTTCGCTCTAAAAAGAGCGTATTTTTTGTGAAAAATCGGGAGATGCAATGGTCAGAGTAGTAAAGCGTAACGGTAGGGTAGAAACACTGGATGTTTCCAAGATCCAGAAATACACATCAGCAGCAGTCGAAGGACTTGAAGGTGTCAGCCAAAGTGAGCTGGAGGTAGATGCCAAACTACAGTTTCGTGACATGATCAGTTCTGAAGAGATTCAGACAACACTTATCAAGACAGCTGTTGACAAAATTGATATTGACAGACCTAACTGGACTTTTGTGGCTTCACGGCTTTTCCTTTACGATATTTATCATAAAGTAACCGGCTTTACAGGATATAACCATTTGCGTGACCACTTTGAGAGAGGAGAAAAAGAGGGGCGTATTGTTCTTGGCTTGAAAGACAAATATGACCTTGATGATCTTAATGCCTATATTAAACCTGAAAGAGATCTTCAGTTCACCTATCTTGGAATTCGTACCCTGTATGACAGGTATCTGCTCAAAGACAAGAATGGCGTACCTATAGAACTGCCTCAGCAGCTCTTTATGGGAGTAGCGATGTTCTTGGCACAAAATGAATTTGACTGTCAAAGCTGGGCAAAGAAGTTCTACGATATTTTGAGTAAATTCGAAGTAATGGCGGCTACCCCTACACTCTCCAATGCCCGAACACCAAGACATCAGCTCAGTTCGTGCTATATCGGTTCAACACCGGACAACATCGAAGGGATCTTTGACGGATACAAAGAGATGGCACTGCTTTCCAAATTTGGCGGAGGTATCGGCTGGGATTGGTCTTTGGTAAGAGGGATGGGTTCTTATATCGATGGACACAAACATGCAGCCGGGGGGATTGTTCCTTTCCTCAAAATCGCTAACGATGTCGCCATTGCTGTTGATCAGCTTGGAACCCGTAAAGGAGCCATTGCTGTCTATATAGAACCCTGGCATGTGGATGTCAGAGATTTCCTTGACCTCAAGAAAAACTCAGGAGAGGAACGTCGTAGGGCACACGACCTTTTCCCTGCACTCTGGCTGAATGATCTTTTTATGAAAAGAGTGGAAGAAGATACAACATGGACACTCTTTGATCCGTTTGAAGTAAAAGAGTTGACAGAGCTTTACGGTGAGGAGTTTGAAAAAAGATATATTGAACTGGAGCATTCCGATGATGATATCACCAGAGAGGTCATCTCTGCAAAAGGGCTTTGGAAAGAGATATTGCGATCATACTTTGAAACAGGAAACCCCTTCCTTACATTTAAAGATGCTGCCAATAAAGCAAACCCGAACAAGCATGAGGGGGTTATCCGTTCTTCAAACCTTTGTACGGAGATCTTCCAGAATACAGGGCCAAATACGTATAAAACACGTTTTACCTTTACAGACGGAACGGTAGAGGCGTATGATGAGAATGAAATGTTGACAGTTGACAATGGTACAACCAAACCGGCTAAGAAAGTCACTGCACTTGACAGCATCAACGGTAAACAAATTTGGATCGTTGACAAAGAAAAGGTTGACGGAGACACAGCCGTTTGTAACCTTGCCTCTATAAACCTTTCCAAAGTACATAGACAAGAAGACCTTGCCCGTGTCATCCCAACAGCCGTAAGGATGCTTGACAATGTGATTGACCTTAACTTCTATCCTCTGGCAAAAGTGAAAAAAACCAATGAAAAATCACGTTCCATAGGCTTGGGTGTGATGGGTGAAGCACAGATGCTTGCAGAAAACAAAATTGCATGGGGAAGTCATGAACACTTCACCAAAATAGATGAGGTTATGGAGTCTGTCTCCTACTACACCATTGAAGCCTCCAGTAACCTTGCACTGGAAAAAGGCAAATACCCGACCTTTGACGGTTCAGACTGGTCCAAAGGAATTTTCCCTATCGACAAAGCGAATGAGAATGCCTGTAAACTGGTTGACAGGGGAGGACTGTTTGGATACAGTCATGACTGGCTGGCCCTGAAAGAAAAAGTAAAAGCTGACGGGATGAGAAACGGTTATCTGATGGCAGTAGCACCGACTTCCTCCATCTCTATTCTTACAGGAACAACACAGGCGATTGAACCGGTGTATAAAAGAAAATGGTTCGAGGAGAACCTCTCCGGGCTCATCCCGGTGGTTGCGCCAAATCTCTCTCCTGAAACATGGCAGTACTATACACCAAGCTATGATCTTGACCAGAATGTATTGATCAAGGCAGGGGCCATCAGACAGAAATGGATAGACCAGGGACAGTCACTCAATATTTTTATTACGCTGGACAAGGCAAGCGGCAGATACCTTAATGAGATTTATATGAATGCCTGGAAATTTGGTTTGAAATCAACCTACTATCTCAGAAGCCAGTCACCAGAAAGCAGCAATGATGTAGAAGACAGAAGTCAGGAGTGTGTAGGCTGCCAATGATGCAGACAAATAAATAGTTATGGGGAGTGATCCCCTTTTTTTTAGCTCACCTTTTCATAAAAAGAAGCAAATTATATTTTAATATTTTTTATTCTTAATATCTTCACCAAAATAAATTTTTCTGCCTGCTGTTATCTTCGGGCTTGATCTTTGGATCTAAGATTTTTTATACTGTATTTTTTGGTTTATATTTCAGATTCCAAATCAAGTTTGGAATGACAAATGCCCAACGTATCTAAAATCCCGCAGTATGATTAGAGGAATGCCAATCAAAGTGTACATGGAAAGAATAAAAAATAGACAGAACCCATAAAATCAAAAATAACCATGCTGACAGACAAAATAAGCGATTTTAACTCATTTTTTAACCTCTGGTATGGAAAAAATAAAAAAAAGGCTTATTTTTGCTTTAAAGAAACAGGCTTATTTCAATTTTAGGTTCTGCGCAAGGTCTGGGAAGGCAGTTCCCCAAACAGCTTTTTGTAATTGGTTGAGAACCGAGCCAAATGGAGATATCCATATTTCAATGCTGCGTTGGAGACAGAAGTATTTTTATCATGAATAAGTGTCTGTCTTACAAGTGAGAGTCTATAGTATGCGTGATAGTCTCTCACCGTAAGGTTGAATATCTGTTTGAATGTTCTTTCAATGGTTCTTACACTTTTGTTTGTCAGTTGGCAAAGTTTATACATTTGCAGCGGCTCTACGATATGTTCAATAATATGATCTCTCACATTTAGTGCCATCAGGTATCCATCGGAATAACGCAGTTCCAATTTATCATCTAAACTTTCAATGGTCTGGATGAAGTGGGAGAGTATCATATCCTGGAGTACTTCCGGGCTCTCCTTGCATTCTGAGAGTTGTGCTTCTAAATTTGAGTAAGTTTGGTTAAATTGATGAAAAGAAATTTTATCCAGAATAAAAAGCTGAGTGGTTTCTACCTGGAAACCATATTTAGCCAGATGTGCCTTTGGGACATTGATGGCAGTCCAGATGGTATGTTGCGGTATGGTGAATTCCGCATCTGCATGTACCGGCAGAACAATAAGGTTTCCCCCTGTCAGATCTGCACCGCATACCTTCCCTGTCTCATCCATACGATGTACGATCATTAACGTGACCGTATTTGGGGAGAAGGCACCCTGCGCAATGAGTTTAAGATTGTACTCACCATGGTCGATGACAATATTAGGCAGGATGATACGTTTTATCTTTCCTTCAAAACGACCTGCGGTAACCTGTTGATGGCGTGTATCTGAATCACTGACAACATTTTTAAGAAATTCACTGTCAAAAAAACGCATATGATGTATGCTGGGTATCTGCATTAAACCCCTTCATTCAATATGGCGCAAAGTGGATATTTGATTGCCCATAATTACTGTATTATAGCTAGAGAACTTGAATTATAGAGGTCTAATAATACAGAAAACCAGGAGAAAAAATGAGTTTGAAAAAGATAGCCTTTGCCGTGACCGTCATGGGTGCGACACTGCTGAATGCGGCGCAAAAGCCAAATATATTGGTTATATGGGGTGATGACATTGGCTGGTTTAACGTAAGTACCTACAACATGGGAATGATGGGGTATAAAACGCCAAATATCGACCGTATCGCCAAAAAGGGTGCGGTGTTTACCGACTGGTACGGCCAGCAGTCCTGTACCGCAGGACGGGCAGCCTTTATTACCGGTGAATCTCCTATTCGTACAGGCTTGCTTAAAGTAGGGCTGCCTGGAGCAAAAGGGGGAATGCCGATGGAGGCACCGACCATCGCAGGTCTCCTCAAAGAGCAAGGTTATGCAACAGGACAGTTCGGAAAGAACCATTTAGGTGACTTGGACAGTATGTTGCCGACAAATCACGGGTTTGATGAATTTTTTGGAAATCTTTACCATTTGAATGCAGAAGAGGAACCTGAGAACATTGACTACCCCAAAGACCCGGAATTCAAAAAAAGGTATGGTCCCAGAGGAGTCATTCACTCCTTTGCAAACGGGAAGATAGAAGATACCGGTCCCCTTACCAAAAAGCGTATGGAGACCATAGACGATGAGACCATCGCTGCAACACTTGATTTTATGGAGCGTCAGGTCAAAGCAAAGAAACCGTTCTTCGTATGGTACAACTCAACACGTATGCATGTATGGACACATCTCAAAAAATCTTCTCAGGGGATAACCGGTCTGGGGGTAACGGCAGACGGTATGGTAGAACATGACGGGCATGTCGGGCAACTTTTGGACAAGCTGGAAGAACTCAAAATTGCAGACAACACCATCGTAATGTACTCTTCTGACAACGGTGCGGAGTCTATGACCTGGCCAGATGGCGGTACCACTGTTTTTAGAGGCGAGAAGAACACGAACTGGGAAGGTGGGTATCGTGTGCCTACACTGATGCGATGGCCCGGAGTGATCAAACCCGGACAGATCATTAATGAAATTGGGGCGCATGAAGATATGCTGCCTACCATTTTGGCGGCAGCAGGTGATCCGAAAATAAAAGAGAAACTTGCCAAAGGCGGGGTAAAGGCGATCGGGCGTGAGTATAAGGTACATCTTGACGGCTATAACCTGAAACCGTACTTTGAAGGCAAAGCCAAATGGCCGCGTCACGAGTTCTTCTACTGGACAGATGACGGAAAACTGGCGGCACTGCGTTTTAACAACTGGAAAGTGGTCTTTATGGAGCAGAGAGCACATGGTGCGGATGTGTGGCAGGAGCCGTTTGTCACACTGCGTATGCCCAAACTCTTTAATTTGAAAATGGACCCGTTTGAATTGGCAGATCACAACTCTATGTTCTACGATAAATGGAAATTTGAGCATCTTTATGCTTTGGTACCTGCACAGGTAAAGGCATTTGAGTTCCTAAAGACATTTAAAGAGTTCCCTCCTATGCAGGAAGTTGAAAGCTTTGCACTGGACAATGTGATGAAAAAAGTGATGAGCGCAGACAACAATAAAATGGCACAATAAAAACCTATGCCAAAACGTTTTATACTATTTTCTCTTCTTTTCTCTGCACTTATGGCAGACAACAATGCCGCCTATGTCGGGGATAAAAGCTGTATAGCCTGTCATAAAAAAGAGGTAAGGGAGTGGAAAGGTTCCCACCATGATCTGGCAATGATGAAAGCTGATGCCAATACTGTCAAAGGGGATTTCAATGGTACGGTGTTTACCCATAACGGTATTGCCTCGAAATTCTATAAAGAAGGGAACAGGTTCATGGTACGAACCGACGGAGAGGATGGCAAACTGCATGACTATGAGGTTGCCTATACCTTCGGTATCTATCCGTTGCAGCAGTACATGGTCAAGTTTCCAAAAGGCAGAGTACAAGTACTTGATATCGCCTGGGACAGCCGTAGCAAAGAGAAGGGAGGACAGCGCTGGTTCCACATCCACAAGGATGACAATGTCACTGCCGGGGACCCACTGCACTGGACAGGACCGAACCTCAACTGGAACTATATGTGTGCGGACTGCCACTCGACAAACCTGAAAAAGAATTATGATGCGAAGACCAGATCCTACCATACCACCTGGGATGTCATCAATGTCTCCTGTGAAGCCTGTCACGGTCCTGCTTCCCGGCATATGGTCTGGGCAAAAAGCGGGAAGAAAAAGCTTGCACATCACGGTTTTCCTCTCTCTTTGCAGTACAAAAAAGGAAGATGGGATATCAATACAACGACACTCAAGGCAAAGATCAACCATCAGGAGATAGAGGTTTGTGCCAAGTGTCACTCGCGACGTACACAGCTTGATGATGATTTCAAAGCAGGCGACAAATTCCACGAGCATTATCTTCCTGTCACGATCGATGAAGGACTCTACTTCCCTGACGGGAAAATAGAAGATGAGGTCTATGTCTACAACTCTTTCCTTCAGAGCAAGATGTATGCCAAAGGAGTAACCTGCAGTGACTGCCATAATCCTCATACACTTAAGAGAAGGGAAGAGAGTGACAAGGTATGTTTCCAGTGTCACAAAGAGCAGAAATATACGGCACAAAGTCACCATTTTCACAAAAAAGGAAGCCGTGGGGCAAGCTGTGTGAACTGCCATATGCCACCGCGTACCTATATGGGAGTGGACAGCCGTAATGACCACTCTTTCCGTATTCCTAGACCCGATATCTCAGTAGAGATGCCCCAGGTCCCCAATGCCTGCAATATCTGCCATCAGGACCAAAATGCAAGCTGGGCTGCGGCTGCCGTGAAAAAATGGTACGGAAAAGTACCGGTAGGGAAACAGAATTTTGCTCATGCATTGCACACACTTCGCAATCATCTGGAAGGTGCACCAAAACAGCTCTATTCTGTACTTACCGGGGATGCACCGACCCTGGCAAAGGCGACGGTCACAGGCTACCTGGGAAACTATCCTTCAAGACAAATGTACACAACAACACTTCAGATGCTGCGACGACCCGATGTCATGACACGAAGGAAGGCGTTGGAATCATTGGAGGCATTTCCTCCAAAAGTACGCATAAAAGAGACGTTCACGGCACTTAAAGACCCTGCCAAGATCGTCCGTATGGAAGCAGCACACCAACTTGCCGCATTCCCCGAGGGGCAGCTGGATGAAAAAAGAAAGCACCTGCTTCAAAAAGTACTCAAAGAGTATGAAGAGACACTGCTTTTTACTGCCGAACGGCCCGAATCACAACTCTCTTTAGGAATGTTCTATTTGAATCGGGGAGAACCTGAGAAAGCAGAGAAAGCTTACAGAGAAGCACTTTTGCTTCAACCAAAATTCGTACCTGCCTATATTAACTACAGTGATCTTTTGTTGCAGAAAGGCAGGAACAAAGAGGCCTTTGAACTGTTGCAGAAAGGGATGAAGGAAGTACCGGATATAGCCATACTTCACCATGTACTGGGCTTATGGTATATACGCCAGAAGCAGAAAACCAAAGCACTCCCGGAACTCAAAAAGGCGGTCATGCTTGACAGCAATGATGCCCGGTTCGCCTATGTCTATGCCGTGGCGACAGGGGAGAATGATGCCAAAGCTGCTATTGAAATCCTGGAGCGTATCTATCTGAAGCATACAGGAAATGTGGAACTTGTCTCGGCACTGGTCTATTACAGTAAAGTGGCCCATGAGAACGAAAAAGCAAAACAGTATGAAGCGAAACTCAAAGCCCTGCAGAACTTTTCAGTCCGACAGGGCTCTGTGAGAGGAGACTGAACTATGCTAAAACACCTGAATTGGCTTGTTGATTTTAGGGATGGTTCAGGTATCGAAAGTTATAATAAAAACACCTATAAACTGAAAAAGGAATGAAAATGAAAAAGCTTGTTACTTCTGTATTCGCTTCCTCGTTTTTACTGATGGCAGGCGGGGATATTGCCCCTGTTATTCCTGCCTCTACCGATAACTGGAGCGGTATCTATTTTGGGGTTCAGACCGGTGGTATCTGGGGAAATGGAGATGTCACCTATACCAACAATACTGGAGAATCTTTCAAGGCCAGTGGGCTGAATCCTGATGGTTTGACGGGTGGACTCTATGGTGGATACAACTGGCTTCTTGCGGATAATTGGCTCCTTGGTGTAGAAGGGGAGTGGAACAGTGTTGTCGCGCATGATCTTGCTCCCATCAGTCAGCAATCGATCATGCGGAGCAAAGTTGATCAGAACCAGGATATCTCACTTCGCCTGCGGGCAGGGAAAGTGATGGGTAGCTACCTTCCTTATATAACCGGAGGAGCTGCGTGGAGCCGGTTTGACATTCAAACCTGTTTTTTGGAAAATTGCCAGAATGAGTCTCTGACAATGGCAGGATGGACCGCAGGAGTTGGTGTAGAAATGGCATTGACTTCCAGATTGCATGCTCGTATCCAATATCGTTACACCGATTATAATGATAAAACGGCACCAGTGAACAATATGCCTATTCCTATAGAAAATTCCCGGATCGACTATAATAACCAGATGATGAGCATAGGGTTTTCCTATCGCCTGGATGGTAAAGATATCACTCCTGCAACTTCCGTCTCTGCCGATGGCTGGAATGGTTTATATCTTGGTATTCAAACCGGAAGAGTCTGGGGAAATGGAGATGTTACCTATAGCAATGGGACAGGAGGAACTTTCATAACCGATGGACTGAAACCTGATGGTTTGATAAGTGGACTCTATGGTGGATACAACTGGTCTTTTGCTGACAACTGGCTTTGGGGGATAGAGGGAGAGTGGAACGATATTGCTGCCTATGATTCCGGATTGGTCACCCACGCACCGCTTATACGTACCAAGATTGATCAGGACTGGGATAGCTCGGTGCACCTGAGAGCCGGGAAAGTGATAGGCAATTACTTCCCTTACCTGACAGGAGGTGTGGCCTGGAGTCAATTTAAACTCCAGGATTGCTATATTCAAACCTGCCAAAGCAAGAATGTCACACTGACAGGTTGGACCGCTGGAGTCGGGGTGGAAATGAAACTGACTTCCCGGTTGCATGCCCGTCTTCAATACCGCTACACCAACTACGGTGATAAAACAACGCAACTGGAGAACAGCCCTTCGTTTAAACTCGATGCCAGACTCGATTATGACAGCAGTATGCTGAGTGCAGGAATCTCCTACCAATTTTGATATGCTCTCCGGTAAAATACCGGATGGGCTTTATAGCTATCTTTGATGCACACGCAATGTTGTCGATCAATCATTCTTTTTGCAATCGATAGCAAAGCAGAGGTTACACAATTGGTTTTTTCATATCAGTAATTCCTTTCTGGCATATTTCTATTTTATAAAATCTGTGTAAAGGACCCTGCTAAAGCCAATCCCGATATAATACGCAAAAAATAAGGATCTTTAATGAGAATATTTGAAAATGTAACCATAGAACTTGAAGGTAACAGTTATTTTGACGGTGCGGTTACCAGCCGTACTGTTCATTTCCCTGACGGAAGCAAAAAAACCCTTGGATTCATGCTTCCCGGAGAGTATACTTTTGGAACAGAAGCTGCAGAACTGATGGAAATCACTTCAGGTTCTCTTGAGGTAAAGCTTCCAAACAGCAATGACTGGCTTACGGTCAAAGGAGGGGAATCCTTTAATGTACCGGCCAATAGCAGCTTTCAGGTAAAGGTAAAAGAAATAACCGATTACTGCTGCTCTTATCTGTAAAATTCATACTGGGTACATACTGAAAAGCTATACTTGCAGCAGGAAGGTTAAAATGTACCCCTTTTTCTTCCCCTTCTCCCTTTTAGGGGTACACTTCCGGTTCAGCCGGTAATTTAACCTTCTTGAGGGTAGTTTTGCACTTTATAGACAATTGTACTTTCTCCTCCACATTTTGTTCTTTAGTGTAAAGCTACCCCATAAGCAAGAGGAGATCAGACATATCTATATTTAACCTCCCCAACCATGCATTTTTTTGGAAATCAATACATCATACTGTTCAAACAGATCATCAATTGTACTGGATGCAACATAATAGTGCTCTTCCAGTAAGCGTATCCACTCATACCGTTCTTCATAACTTTTCTTAGGAAGAAAAATAATAATATTCCCGGCATTCTTAATAATAGGGTGACAACGCTTAATAAATATTTCACGCTGGGATGTTCCTATGGCAGACGTTACAAAAAGAAAATCATACAACTTCCCCTGTATCATATATCTGGGTCTCTGAAGTGTAAACTTGACAGCCTTGATATTTGGTATCTCTTTATATACCTCTACAACTTTTTCATAAAAGATGGGATCTGTACAGTTCATCTGATATTCGTACCCTTTTTTTTGGCAGAATTCACTTAAAATCTCTGTCATCTCCAGCCCACTGTCCGTAAAATGTGCTATGCTGATCATAGGGTCGTCCGGGACAATTTGCAGCAACTGTTCCAGTTTTGTTTTTTCAATATTTTCCATAGTTGAAGTGTAGCTAAAAATCAGTCTAAATGTGTATAATGTTTTCCAAAAACACACCAAGGATTTTTGGAATGTTACGTAAAAAGATATATAACCCTGATTCTCAGGAAAAAACCGGTGACCGAAAGATCTTCGGTGGTGATCCAACCGGTATTTTTGAGCTGAACGATATCAAATACCAGTGGGCGTATAACCTTTGGGAGATGATGCTTAACAATACATGGTTCCCCAAAGAAGTTGATATGACACGGGATGTCAACGACTATAAACATTTGACTGATGCAGAGAAACAGGCGTATGACAAGGTACTTGCTCAACTGATCTTTATGGACTCTTTACAGACCAATAACATTATTGACAACCTCAATCCTTTCATCACGGCCCCTGAAGTCAACCTTATTCTTGTCAGGCAGGCATTTGAAGAAGCATTGCATTCTCAGAGTTATGCAGTCATGGTTGACAGTATTTCTACCAACTCACAGGAGATCTATGAACTCTGGAGAAGAGATATGAAACTCAAATCAAAAAATGATGCTATTGCCAAGGTTTATGAAGAGCTTTCTGCAAATCCTTCTGATGAAAATATTGTCAAAGCGATGTTTGCCAACCAGATTTTAGAAGGAATCTATTTTTACAGCGGATTTACCTATCTTTACACACTTGCAAGATCGGACAAGATGCTGGGAACTGCACAAATGATCCGTTTTATCCAGAGAGATGAAGTAACACACCTGCTGCTCTTTCAAAATATGATCAATGCAACCAAACGAGAACGTCCGGAACTCTTTACAAAAGAGCTCATTGACGATGTCTACCAAATGTTTAGAGATGCGGTTGAACTGGAGTGTGCCTGGGGTGCCTATATTACCCAGGGGCAGATCCTCGGGCTGACAGATGAGATTATCAAACAGTATATTCAGTATCTGGCTGACAAAAGACTGCATGCTGTCGGTCTTGAAAAACTTTATAATGCAGAACATCCTATCAAATGGGTAGAAAGTTTTTCACAATTTAATGACCAGAAAACAAACTTCTTTGAAGGAAATGTAACCAACTATTCCAAAGGAAGTCTTGACTTAGATGATTTTTAGGAGAAAATAATGCTGCACAGAACCCCCAAAACAATGGATGCTGTTGTCCTCCAGTTTGCCAGCAACAAACGCTATCAGGAAAACCTTGATAAGCTTATTGGACTTATAGGGGAACACCATGACAAAAAGATCATCGTGGCACCTGAGGTCTGTTTGACAGCTTATGATTATGAACACCTTGAAACAGCCGCAATGTTCTCTGCCAAAGCACTTAAAACACTAAAAAAAGAGATTAATGAACAGATTCTTGTCTTGACACTGATCCTCAAAGAGGGTGATGAATTTGTCAACCAGGCTGTAGTAATTCACCGACACAGAATCGTACATCGTCAAAACAAGGTTAAACTTTTCAAACTTGGAGATGAAGATCTCTATCTTCATGCAGGCAGAGAAAAAAAGATCAGGCCCTTCGAAATAGACGGGGTAAAGTATGCACTGCTGATCTGTTTTGAACTACGTTTTAAAGAGCTCTGGAAGCGCATAGAGGGAGCAGATATCGTTCTTGTGCCGGCACGATGGGGCAAACTGCGCAAACAGCATCTTGAGATACTCTCCAGAGCACTGGCCGTAATGAACCAATGCTATCTGCTACTCGCCAATAGTGCTGACAGAGACATGGCAAAATCTTCAGCCATCATTGCTCCCAGCGGCAATACTGTTATGGATGACAACAAAGAAGCCGTTGAGGGTACTGTTGATTTTAGAGAGATAAAAAAAATGCGCCGTTATATCGTAATGGATTAAATATAACAAAAAAACAACTAAATTACAGTGTAGATGCCAGATTGAGGCATTCTTAATTACATTTTGGATAAAATTCTCCCAAGATAGAGGGCTGAGGGGAAGATGGCAAATGATCAAAGCAAGAAACAGGCAACATCTTGTAGCAGAAATTGACAAACATTTTAAACTTGACGAGCATGTCAAAGAGGCATTTTTACAGGTAGACAGAGAGGCATTTGTACCTAACGAATTTAAACACCTCTCCTACAATCTCGATGCCCTGCCACTGGCTGCAAGCCAATGGATCTCTTCTCCTCTGACTGTCGCAAAAATGACACAGCATCTTGAGCTAAAAGGGGTTGATTCCGTACTGGAAGTTGGTTGCGGCAGCGGCTATCAGGCAGCCATACTTAGTAAAATCTGTCGTCGTGTCTTTACCATAGAACGTATTGACGAACTGCTCAAAGAGGCCAAGGCCAAGTTCTCCCAACTTGAAATTCACAATATCTTTACCCGTTTTGATGACGGACAGCGCGGATGGAAGCAGTATGCACCTTTTGAACGGATTCTTTTTTCTGCTACGGCAAAAAAAGTACCTGAAGTACTTTTTGAACAGCTTGCAGAAGGCGGCATACTCATTGCACCTATCGAACAGGGACCTGATTATCATATTATCACCCGATTTTACAAAAAAAACGGTCGAATTACTTCTGAAACGATTGAACCGTGTCTGTTTGTCCCTGTACTTGACGGGACACAAAAGTAAACACTGTAAAATTACTTTTTATATTTTTCCTACCAAACCCAAACGTTAAGCTTTCATAAAAATTATGTTATGATTTACAAAACTGTAAAGAGGGAAGTGTATGGAAAAGTTAATGAAACCCGCAGAATATGCCAAAGAGCTTGGTATTTCAAGACAAGCTGTCTATGCCAAGATCAAACGGGGTATTTTAACAGCAAAAAGTGTTGACGGAAAACTTTACATTGTTGTTGACAAAGAGACAACACAAAAGCATACACCTTCTGTAGAGGAAAATAAAGAGACCTCAACACACATAGCGACAACAGATGAAAATATTCCCCAAAACTATCAAACACTTTTAGAAGCCAAAGATGAAACAATTGCCGTACTTAAAGATACGGTCAAAGATCTCAAAGAGAGTAACCGTCAGATATCTACAACACTAAGAGGAGAAGTAGATCTTCTTAAAGAAGCATTTCACGAAATGCGTGCACTTTATGTGCATCAGCTGGAGCATAAAGAAAATACAGAAGCCATTGACATTGAAGAAGAGGAAACCCCACAGGAAGAATCAAATACACAAGAAGTATGGATAGGGATTAAAAAATTCTTTAAACTACTGGATATCCGCAAAGAGAAGCAACAGGCCAAAATAACCAAATTACTGAAAAAAGCCTATAAGAAAGGGGATACCCGTCTTTCTATAGTAAAAGGAAAAATAAAAATAAATACAGCCGCAGACTATGAGGATCTTTTGAAATAATGCAGATTCTCAGACAATTTTCCAGAGAATACAGTCTCTTTCTGGCCATTTTTACTTTTTTTGGCATCCATCATTTTGAACATATATTGGTACAGAGTACTGCGGGGAACCTACTTGGTTTTGGAATCCTCTTTATAGTCATTATTTATGCTGCCATGTCAGTAGCACACCATGCAGAGATGCTGGCAGAAAAATTTGGAGAACCCTATGGGACGCTTATTTTGACCATGTCGGCAGTCATTGTTGAGATCGTCATCATTGTCATCATGATGATGCATGCTCACAATCCTGAACTGGCACGGGATACCATCTATTCGGCAATCATGCTTGATATTAACGGTCTTTTGGGACTTGCAGCCATCATAGGAGGGCTCAAATACGGAGAACAGCCCTACAATGTAGACTCTTCCAACTCCTACCTCTCCATGCTGCTCACCGCTATTGGGGTTGCCATGGTGCTGCCCGAATTCATAGACCCTGTCTACCATATCCGCTTTATGATGTTCAATGTCGTAGTCTTCATTTTTCTCTATATCATCTTTACCCGCGTACAGCTAAAGTCACACAAGTATTTCTTTGAATATAAAAGCAAAGAAGAGCAGGAGTGTCCTGAAGGGGAGATCTGTGAACCACACCATGAGATCAACGCCTGGTATCATGCGGTCAACCTGGTCATCTCTATTATTGTAATCGGGGTACTTGCAGAAATTCTTTCCGTATTTATGGGAAATACACTCGATACCTTTGGTCTTCCTATGGCCATCGGTGCAGTAGGAGTAGCCGTTATTTCGGCTGCACCGGAGCTTATTACCGCGGTACGTGCCGCCATAGATAACCGCATGCAGACTGTTATCAATATTGCGCTGGGGGCTTCTCTGGCTACGGTACTTTTGACTATTCCTGCTGTTATTGTAGTCTCTTATGTGCTTGGACTGGAGCTCAATCTCTCCCTGACACCTGTTCAGACCATGATGATCGCCTTGACCCTTCTGGTAAGTATGGTCAACTTCAATGACGGGGAAACCAATATGCTTGAAGGTTTTTTACACTTTATTCTTTTTGTGGTGTTTGTGTTTTTACTGTTTGTATAATAGATACGGTGCCCCACAATACCCATCTTTACCTAAACAGAGTCAACAGCTTCTCTATGGGCTCTTCATCTGTAAAGATCTTGACATAGCGTATATCGTACCGTGCAAAGTGTTCCATCAGTTTGGTATCATTCTCCCTCTGTCTGGCCAGATATCGCTTAATGCTCCTTCGTCCGAAATAGGTATCGGTTTTCTGATCTTTTCTAGGGTCATGCAGCGTTATTTCCCCCAGTTTTTTCGGAAACTCCTCTTCTCTGTGGCGGATGATCACGGCGATCACTTCATGTTTCTGTGCCAGCAGTGACAGATCTGTCTCTTCGAGGAAGTCCCCCAGTACAAAAAGCAGGGAAGGTTTATGAAGCCGGGTAAACAGGTTTTTCAAAGAGGCTTTACTCTCAAGTGTTGTACCCAGCAGCGGAGTATCATACAATGCTTTTACAAAGTGCTCAATATGGAAGAGCTGTTTGCTAGGTGCACTCAAGAGGGTCTTGTTTTGCGTATAGCCGATACCTGTGAAAAGATCACCGTTATGCTGTGCCGCGTAGGCCAGCAGCATGGCTGTCTGGGTCAGTTTCTGCTGTTTCTCATTGCCTTTGGCGAAATAGAGCGATCCGTCCATCAGTGCGGCAACGACCACGGAAAGTTCCCGATTTGCATGCAGCTCTTTAATGTACGGTTTTCCCAGTTTGGCCGTAATGGTCCAGTTGATCTTGCGGATGTCATCCCCTATCTGATACTCCCGAAGCTCGGAGAAGTCATACCCCTCGCCATGCAGTCTGGAGAGGTTGTTCCCGCTTAAAAGCGTATAGACCTGGTGACGGGCTTTTAGCTGGAGAGCTTTGAAAGAGGTGTTCATGGTATCGGCAATGTCTCCACGATCGTGCTGATGATCTCATCGGTTGTCATCCCTTTGGCCCGTGCCTCATAAGAGAGCACGATACGATGACGCAGCACATTATGTACCATATAGCCTATATCGGCCGGAGAGACAAAGTCATTCCCCCGTAGAAAGGCTTTGGCTTTGGCTGCTTTGTAGAGGTCAATGGAAGCTCTGGGGCTGACACCGTACATAATATCCTCAGCTATCTTTTCCAGACCGAACTTTTCAGGCTTTCTTGTCGCTGAGATCAGCTGAA
>Ga0256843_1001727_pt1 | contig 16773 bp, 16 predicted proteins | sample AlvinellametaG_FD_191572 | JGI IMG/M metagenome (GOLD analysis project Ga0256843, IMG submission 191572) | Pompeii worm associated microbial communities from hydrothermal vent at the East Pacific Rise, Pacific Ocean - Alvinella | ecosystem: Host-associated > Annelida > Integument > Unclassified ... | reverse complement strand
AGATTAAACATGGTGCCATTGGAATTATTACACAGCCTGTGTATGACTTAGAGAGTGCAAAAATTCTTTTAGAGATGAAAGAGAATGCGAACAGAGAATGCTGTCCAGAGAAGAAAAAGGGTGAAATCATTTTTGGTATTTTTCCCATTACAAAACTTCGTACAGCACAGTTTCTCTCCGCACATGTTCCAGGCATTAATGTACCAGACATCTGGATAGAAAGACTCAGAAAAGCACATGAGCATGGGGCAGATGAGGAGTACAAAGTAGGTTTTGAACTCTCTAAAGAGCTCTTTGAAAACATTAAAGCACTCCATCCAAAAATTCATCTTATGACTGCAAACCAATTTGAAATTGCAAAAGATATACTCGTATAAAAAAGGAATAAACAACTATGATAGATTTAAAATTACTACAAAAAGATTTTAACGGTGTGAGTGCAAAACTCACTCGTAAGGGAGTAAGTCCAGAACTTTTAGCGACACTTAAAGAGAAGTTTGAAGCACTCAAAGAGGCAAAAGCAGCATACGAAGCACTCCAAGCAGCACAAAATGTTATGAGTAAAGAGTTTGGCGTTTACAAACGCGAAGGCAAAGACATTAGTGAACTCAAAGCTCGTGTAGATGAGAACAAGGTAAAAGTAGCAGAAGCTATTGAACTGCAGCGTCAACGCCAAGAAGAACTTGAGAGAATAGCTATGGCTGTTCCAAATATGCCAGATGATACTGTTCCAGATGGTGCAGATGAAGAGGATAACATTGAACTCAAAAAAGTACTCACTCCTAAGGAGTTCTCTTTTACACCTAAAGAGCACTGGGAACTTGCAGAACAAAATGGTTGGATAGACTTTGAACGCGGTGTAAAACTTGCAACAAGCCGTTTCTCTGTAAGTTTTGGTATGGGAGCAAGACTTGAGCGTGCCCTCATTAACTTTATGCTTGACTTTAACCGTGAACGTGGCTTTGAAGAGGTGAGTGTTCCAGCACTAGTCAACCGTACGGCACTTGAGGGAACAGGACAACTCCCAAAATTTGAAGATGACCTCTACAAAATGGACGGACAAGAACTCTTCCTTATTCCAACGGCAGAAGTTCCAGTAACAAACCTCTACCAAGATGAGATTTTAACAGCTAATGAACTTCCAAAAAAGATGACAGCATACACTTCATGTTTTAGAAAAGAAGCGGGTGCTGCAGGACGGGACACACGTGGTATGATTCGCCAACACCAATTTCATAAAGTAGAACTTGTAGCAATCTCTACACCAGAGAAGAGCGAAGAGATTTTTGATGAGATGGTTGCCTGTGCATCAGACATACTTACAGCTCTAGAGCTTCCTCATAGACTTGTAAACCTATGTACAGGAGACCTCGGTTTTAGTGCAGCACACACAACAGACATCGAAGTGTGGCTTCCAGGACAAAACCAATACCGTGAAATAAGCTCTATCTCAAACACAAGAGAGTTCCAAGCACGACGAGCAAAAATCCGTTACAAAAATGGAAAGAAAAATGAGTTTGTAAATACTCTTAATGGAAGTTCTTTAGCAGTTGGTCGTACACTTGTTGCTATTATGGAAAATGGACAGAATGAAGATGGAAGCATAAACATTCCTAAAGTTTTACACCCTTACTTAGGAATGTAGTACATATTTTACTCTCTTACATCAAGGAGAGTAAAACTCTCTCAACTCTACTCTCTAGAATTTACTCAAAGAACATAACTTAAGAGCTTATATGGTATTAATTTTGCTATACTAAAGTTCAAAATACTATGAAGGGAACGGATGGCAAGTCAAGAAGAAGAAATAATAATTATTGATGACAACGAAGCCATAGAAGATGCCCATGAGTCTGAAGAAGATATTGTTGAGGATGATGGTGCAGATAAGAAAAAAAAGATTATTATTTTTTCCGCATTAGCTCTTTTTCTACTCATAACTATTATTACAGTACTCTTTCTTACTCTCTCAAAAGATCCAGTGGAAGAGACACCGATAGATATAGATACTATTGATGAAAAACTCAATAGAAAAAATACTCCAAAAATTGAACCTAGTAAACTAGAAAATATGATTGCAAAGGCTAACTACCTCTACTCAAATGGTTCTAAAGACAAAGCACTCTCTCTCTATGCTGCTATTGCACAATACAGTGAAGCCATTTCTCAATACAATTTAGGAGTTGCTCAACTTAAAGATAAACAATACAAACTAGCACAAACAACATTTTCCAAAGCTATTCAAAATGATGAAAAACGTTGTGTAAGTGCCATAAACGCAGCTGTATGTTCTTTACACCTCAATGACTATGAAAGTTTTAAGTACTATATCGATTTAGCCTATGCCTACTTACCTTATGAAGTAAACTCACCTCTATACTCTTACTACTATACACTCATTAGTTACTACAACAAGGACTATTTAGCAGCATTAAACTCTTTAAAGAATGCGACATCACATGAGTACCCACATGTTCAGAAAAATCTTAGTGCCAAAATTAATGCTCTGTATGAAAATGATTATGATGCGATTGAAGCAATGGAGAAGAATCTTGATGATTTAGATGACTTTAGTTTAGGTTTACTCTATGCACGTGTTGGTGATTTTGCCTTAGCAAAAGAGCATCTTGATGCAGCTATTGTAAAAAACATTCAACCAGTAAGAGCACAACTTGCTCTAGGACTGATTTATATTAAAACAGGTCAACTACAAAAAGCAGCAAATAAAATTAAAAATATTACTGACATGTTTCCAAATGAGGTTTATGAATACTACCCTATAAAAGTAAAACTAAACGATGCTCTTTTTGACACACAAAAAGCACAAACAATTTACAGAAAAAGTATTTTACAGTCAAAAAATACAACTTATCAGAAAATTTTTGCTTTTTCTCCCTACAAGATTTTTAATGCGAATCAAACAATTAGCTATATTCGTAAAGGAAATGCTAACATTTACATTGACAATATAGAGTCTGCACAGCACTTCTACAAGACAAGTCTCTCCTCTTCCAATGTAAACTTAGGTATTACAAAGGCAATTAAAAAGGCTCTATCTCTTCATATACGAGATGCGAACCAAGAGCTCCAAGAGTTAGTCAAAATCCAGCCTAAACACTCTATACTTCATTATAATTTAGCACTTACCTATGCCCAAATGGGAAATATTAAACTCGCTAACAAACACTTTTTGCGCTCTTACTATTTAGATGCGAAAAATTATCTCTCAGGTATTTATGCAGTTATGACAAGCCAACTTATAAATAAAAAATATAGAAAATTAAAATCTATGTTAAGTGAAGCGATTCACAATGAAGATGATAGTGAAGAGAAAACACTCTACCAAACGCTACTTTACATGAGTGAGAACAACTATATTTCTGCTGTAGACTGGTTAGACCATGAGTATACACAAAGACCTCTCTACCTCGTTCTTAGTACACTTATTTCACTAAAATTAAATAAGCAAGAGAGTGCTAAAAAAGCAACTAGAAAACTTACACTATTACTCCCAAATGAGATTCTTCCACATCTTATGTACATAGATGCACATTTTAAAGAACTCAAACCTAAAAAGTATGCACTCAAAGTCCAAACCTATTTAAAAAACCAGAAATTTACATTTACTGACCTCTATTATGGCCCTTACATTACAAGATTTCTCTACATTCAAGAGAATCTTATAACAGGAAGACTCTACTTTTTAAGAGAGCAGCTTAAAAATGTTTTAGAGACAACCGATGAAGAGACATATGAGATAGAGAGTTCACTTGCACTTGCTTCTCTATTTGACAAACATTTTGAAGAGTCATACACACTCTACAATCATCTTATTGATGAACTTAAGGTACAAGATTCATATACACTCTTCTTAGGTGCTGTCGCTTCTACAGCTGCTGGACACCATGGCAATGCCATTGCACTTTTAGAGTTGTCTAAGTTAAAAAATGGAGACTTTTATGAGAGTCGTTTTGCCTTAGCACTACTCTATTTAGAGATAAAAAATAATGAAGGAGCTACAATTCAATTTTCAAAAATTGATGAGGAAGGATTTCGTTCTAACTACTTTGACTTTACAATTGACACAGAGCAGTTACTTCTTAAGAGAAGTAACCAATAAGAGACTCTGCGGCTTTTAACTCTTCGCCAACTTTTAAATTAAAACGGAAGTTACTCGGTAGGTAAAGTGTAGTTACACCATTAAACATAACACCATAACGGCTTGTTTGTGTAAATTTTTCACCAGCTATACCATCTACTAAAAGTGGAACACAACTTCTTTTAAGTCTATGCTCTATACAAAACGAGTTATCTTCATCTGTTGTAAATGTAAGTTTACTACACTCATTTAAATCAGAAAAAAGCTTCGATTCACGGCTTGTTCTTGTCCCTTTGTAGGTCGTAACACTTTTTAAAGTCACATTTGCAGGAGAACGTAAAATAGCCACATGAGCAAGAGTACTCTCTACAACAACCTTATAAGCATACAGAGAGTTATGAGGAGTCTCTAGCTCCTCTATACTCACTACACGACCATCGGCAGGCGAGAGTAGACTAGCTTTTTCAAAACTTGGTAGTTCTCTCTCTGGATTTCTAAAAATAAAAAGAAGAGCTATAAAAGAGGCAAAAGAGAGGAGAAAAAGAAGTTCAAAATCAAAAAGAAAAAAAATACAAGAGGTAACAAAAGCAACAGAGATAGGGAAGAACCCCTCCTGTGCTACGGGTAAAAGATTATTTTTCATCGCTCTGTTCACCCTCTTTTTCATTATTCATAGAAGCATCAACTTTTAACTCTTCAGTTATTTCATCAATAGACTCTACAACTTTACTCTCAATACCATTCTCTTTTTCAAAAGCAACTATAATATCACGAACCTCATCGCCCGTAATATTCTCTTTTTTGTAAAGAAGTGCCACCATATCTTCAATGGCATCTCTATACTCTTCAAGTCGTGCTAAAACAGCTTCATATCGCTCTTGAAGAGACTCTTTAATGTACGTGTCCATATCTTCAGCCATCTTATCACTATACTCTCTAGATGATGGACCACCAGCACCTAAGAAAGATTGACGAGATTTTTCAAGAACCATTAAACCAGCGATGTCGCTCATACCGTATGTTTGTACCATTGACTTAATAATATCTGTCGCACGTTCAAGATCGTTTCCTGCACCAGTAGAAATTTCACCAATAAATACCTCTTCTGCAGCACGTCCACCAAGAAGTACATCAACCTCAGCCCAAAGCTCATGTTTTTGCATCATAAACTTGTTCTCTTCTGGCTTGTTCAGCGTGTAACCAAGTGCGGCTAAACCACGTGGAACAATAGAGACTTTAGAAACTTTCTTAGCACCTTCTGTTGTCTCAGCTAAGAGTGCATGTCCACTCTCATGGTAAGCAACAATCTTTTTCTCTTTTGGATTAATACGACGAGATTTCTTTGCAAGTCCAGCAATAGCACGTTCAACTGATTCAAAAATATCTTTCTGTTTTACAGTTTTTTGACTTTTACGTCCTGCTAAAAGTGCTGCTTCATTCACAATATTTGCTAAGTCTGCTCCCGCTAAACCAGCTGTAAGACGAGCAATCTCTTCTACATCAACATCTTTGTCCATCTTCACATTTTTCATATGCACATGAAGAATTTTTACACGACCTTCAAAGTCTGGTTTATCTACAAGAACTTGTCTATCAAAACGACCTGGTCTCATAAGTGCAGCATCTAAAATTTCTGGTCTATTTGTAGCAGCTAAAATAATAACTGGAGTATCTGTACCAAATCCATCCATCTCAGCTAAAAGTTGGTTCAGTGTCTGCTCGCGTTCATCATTTCCACCCATCTGTGCACCAGCAGAACGACTCTTACCAATAGCATCTATCTCATCAATAAAAATAATACTAGGAGCGTCTTTTTTCGCTTGCTCAAAGAGGTCACGTACACGTGCTGCACCAACACCTACAAACATTTCAATAAAGCTTGAACCACTTACGGAGAAGAAAGGAACTTCTGCTTCACCAGCAACAGCTTTTGCCAGAAGTGTTTTACCCGTACCAGGAGAACCTACTAAAAGAACACCTTTAGGTATTTTAGCTCCAATCTCCACATAACGTCCTGGGTATTTAAGAAAGTCAACAATCTCTTGCACTTCCTCTTTTGCCTCTTCAACACCAGCTACATCATCAAATTTTGTTTTTGGTTTCTCAGAACTGACCATCTTTTTAGACTGACCCATACCTAAAATACCGCCACCCATACTCTTCTGCATACGCCCTGCAAAAAACATCCAAATACCAATAATAAGAAGAAAAGGGAAGAGCCATCCAAACATTTCAGTAAACCAGTTTGTTTCACTAAAACCTTCGTAGTCAATACCCTCTTTATCTAAAATATCTATGAGTTTTGTATCACCCTTTACAATACGAGTCGTGTATACAGTAGAACCATCAGAAGAGAAAGCTTTAATAAAGCTCTGCCCTATTTCTACTTTCTTTACACTTTTTGATGTAACTAAAGACTTCAACTCAGAGTAACTTACTTGCTGCACTCGTTTTGTTGCACCTAATGCTGTACCATTTGCACCTGCACCATCTCCAACTAAAACTTTAAACAACAGTATAATCACAACTGAAAATATTGCGAATGTTATTAGAGGATTTTGGTTAAAAAAATTATTGTCGTTTTTGTTCTCTTTATTTGCCATTTTTACCTATCTTTTATTTACTTTCTTTTTTTGACTATGAGTGTAACCCATTCATCTTGAGTTATTTTTTCTACAATGTCACAATCTTTGTAAAAATTTAAAACCTTTGTTTCATACTTATCTAAAATACCCGAAAGAATTAAAATACCATTCTCATTCAATGCATTTTTCAACTCTTTTGCAATAAAGGTAAGGACATCTGCTACAATATTTGCAACAACTAAATCATACTTTTTTTCTACAACATTTGAAGAACCTTCCCAAATATTTGCAAAAACTAAATCATTTAATGCTGCATTTGCCTTCGAGTTTTCAACAGAGATGGGATCTGTATCACAGGCGTCAACCTCTGCTCCCAGTTTCATCGCTGCTATAGATAAAATTCCACTTCCACACCCTACATCTAGGACAGAGTCTCCTGGCTTTACAAATTTTGCTATGGCTCGTAATGCAGAAGCTGTTGTTGGATGATGCCCTGTTCCAAATGCTAAAGCTGGATCTATGGCTATGTTTATAAGTTGAGGGTTTGGTTCACTCCATGTTGGGTGAATATAAAATTTATCTATTGCAATCGGTTCAATACTCTCTTGGTATGTTTTTACCCAATCACTATTGGCAAGCTTTTTCTGTGTACATTCTAATTCAATTTCAGTTTTCAGTGCTTTTTGTAGTGCCTCGTTAAACTGTTCTAAACCCCATACTATAGTGTCTAGTTCATCTTCACTTCGCACAATAAAGCCATCATCAGTCTCTTCAAAGCCAACAGGTAGTGTATCTGATAAGAAGTCGGAGAAAAGAGAGTTGTGAGAGGAGACTTTAACTACAAGCTCGTAGTAATGCTCTTGCATTACTCAGAGACACCCATTACGGCACCTAGTTTTTCTTTAAGTACCTGCGGAGTAAATGGCTTCACTATATAGTTATTAACACCCGCTTTTAGCGCTGTAATAACCTCAGCTTTACCACCTTCTGTTGTAACCATAATAATTGGAGTATCTTTAAAACGGTCATCTGCACGAACTTTCTTAACAAGCTCTAAACCATTCATTTCAGGCATATTCCAGTCAGTAATCAACATATCGATATCGGGATTAGCGTCCATTTGAGCCCATCCTTCAACACCATCAGCACCTTCAAGTACATCTTTGTAACCTAAACGAGCTAAAGTATTTTTAATAATACGACGCATTGTAGAACTATCATCAACAACAAGTAATTTCAAGTGAAATCCTTTATATAAAATTTTATAATTTAACTATCCGTATAATAGCAAAATTTTCTTGTGTTTTCTATAAATTTATTTTTTTAAACATTTCTGGAAGGTCTAAAGTTCCTTCATAGTAGGCTTTTCCTATAATAACACCATCAACCTCTTTTGTGGCCATTAATGCTTCAATATCACTCGCATCTTTGACTCCACCACTCGCAATCGTAGCGACACCACTCGCACGAGCTATCTCTAAAGTAAACTCGACATTCACACCGGAGAGTGTTCCATCTTTACCTACATCAGTACAGATAATTGCTTCTACACCTGCATTAGCAAACTCTTTCGCTAAATCGGTTGCCTTCATCTCACTTACTTCACCCCAACCCTCTACGGCAACATAACCATCAATGGCATCAATACCAACAGCAATAGGGTATTTTGCTGCCATATCTCTTACAAACTGAGGGTCTTTTACTGCAATAGAACCAAGAATAATTCTATCAATACCTAAATCAAGCATTTTGACAATAGTAGCTTCATCACGAATACCACCACCTAGCTCCAGTTTCACCTTACAGTTTTCTCTAATTTTAACAATAGAGTCTAAGTTTTTAGGTTCTCCTGCAAAGGCACCATTCAGGTCAACAAGGTGTACCCATTCAGCACCCATCTCTTCAAACTTTTTTACAAGTTCATAAGGCTCATTTGAGTAGATTTTTGCACTATCCATTAGTCCTTTTGTAAGGCGTACTGCCTGTCCATCTTTTAAATCTATTGCTGGATATAAAGTCATAAATTTTTGTCCTTTATCTATTAGTTTCTTATTAAAGTTGTATAAAATTTTCTAAAATTTTCAGCCCATTATCATGGCTTTTTTCTGGGTGTGGCTGTATACCCATAACATTATTGTGTGCTACAGCAGAAGTAAACTTGTACCCATACTCTGTTTCACCAATGATGTCATTTTTCTCACTACAAGTTACATGAAATGTATGTACAAAGTAAAGATAATGCATCTCATCAAGACCGTTAAAGAGTGGATGTTCTTTCGTAAACATTCTATTCCACCCCATATGAGGTACTTTCAATGGCTCCGAAAATTTCGACTCATCAAAAGCTTTTACATGTCCCTTTATAAGACCTAAACCTTCATGCTCGCCAAACTCTTCAGAACTTTCAAAAAGTAGTTGCATACCCAAACAGATGCCCAACATAGGTTTACCTGTTGCAGCAAAGGCTCGTATAGCTTCTATCATATTACGTTCTCTTAAGTGTTCCATCGCATCGCCAAAAGCACCTACTCCAGGTAAAATCAACTTGTCATACTCTTGAAATTTCTCAGGATTACTCTCAACTACTGTCTCTTTTCCTAATTTAGCAAATGCATTTTTCACGCTTGCTAAATTTCCCATGTTATAATCAACTATTGCTATCATTATTCATCTATCTTTAATTTTGTAAATTTTATATATACTGCTAAACTCATCACTAAAAGGGAGACTCCTCCCATAATAAAAATAGCATATATTAGCTTGTCTGGATCTGTTATTGCAAACTTAAACACAAGCATTAAAGCTTCAATAGAGAGTGCAATAATAATACTTCCTAAAAAACGCACCATAGTTTTATGGGGACCAGAGATATTATGCTCCTTATGCCTTCCCATAATTTCCTCTTCAATTAATGTCTTTGCTAAATCAAAAATCGCCAAGGAGAGTGTTAGTAAAATAGTAGCCTCAAAAACATCTTTTATTTTAAAGTGTCCCGGTGATATGTCATTAAAAAAGAAGTTTCCTATCCCTTTAAAGAAGAGTAACATTGCAATGGCAATAAGTGCGAAAGAGAATGCCCCATAAGAGTATTTGAAAAATTTACTAAATACTGTATCTAAAGTATTTAAATGTGTAATTTTTAAAACTTCTTCAAAAGGCATATCTAAACATGCTACATATTTTAAATCCCCATTTTCACAAAAAACTGGAGCTGAAGCTGTTACAGTTAACTCTCCCGTTATAAGAGAAGGGTAGGGATCAGTAATAGTACAACGCTCTTCCCTGACTGCTCTATAGTAATAGGCACGATCAGCACGTATACGACCAACATCATCAATCTCTTTGTCAGAAGTATAAGTAGGGCTTACTTGAATACCTTTCTTGTCTAGGAGATAAACACCTTCACAATTTTCCAAGTCTGCTTTAATTTTTAACAGACGTGGTAAAATCATCTCTAAACTTAGAGAGGGAAGCCTATTTGGTATATTTTTAGAAAACAGATAGCAAAAATAAGCTCTTGCTTTTGTTCGGCCTTCACTAAACTGTTGTATATCTGATGGAACCATCCCTAAAAAATCCTTATGTAAATTTTAGTGCCATTATAGCCAACTCTTTATGATAAGAGTATTACTTAGAGTCATATCCATCTGGAAGTTCATGGCCATCTTGTAGTGCAGTTTGAGGCTGCTGTGTAATACTTGGACCAAAAACTTTTTTAATAATAGACTTAAGGCCCTTCTCGTTTGCTTCATACTCATTCTCTGCTTCTTGTAAAGAGAGTTCCCATGCCGAAGAGAAACCGGGAGCTTTCATCATCATTTTACGTAGTGCTGCATCATAAATATTTAGCAATCTCAACTCAGCTCTCCCTGGTTTTTGACCTAAAGTTTGTACACTTATGCGAAGGTTTTCATTCTCTTTTTTCAGACTTTGTAACTCCGATTCTAAGTTTTTATTGCCTTCACTTGTAATTTTCATCTGACGATTTAAATGCTCTTTATACTCTTTAAGCTCTTTTTTATAAGCACTCACCTCGAAACGCGACTTAATAAAACTGAGAAAATACCCTACAACAACTCCACCAATTATAAATAAAATAGCTTGAAAACTTAGTTCCATACTGACTCCTTATATCGCTAAGTGTAACAAATTTCGGTTAATAATCAACTTTTAGCTATAATACGACCAATGAATAAAGATATTAAAAAAATTGCAATTGTAAGACTTTCTGCTCTTGGTGACATTGTTAACAGTGTTATTGTTTTACAGTTTATGAAACAATTTTACCCTCATGTTACAATTGACTGGATTACAGAAGAGGTTTTTGCACCACTTCTCCATGAGCATCCATACATACACAAAGTACATCGACTAAACCTAAAAAAACTTAAAAAAGAGAAAAGCTTCTCACTCCTCAAAGAGAACATTAAAAAAATAAACTCTTTTGGTGAGTATGATCTCATAATCGATATGCAAGGACTTTTAAAATCAGCAATTGTTGCAAAAATTTTAGGTTCAAATACACATGGCTTTGATAAAGATTCTATTAGAGAATCCATCGCTGCTCTTTTTTACAAAACCACTTCTCATATAGCCTACGACAAAGGGGTAGTACTACGTAACACTTTTTTAGTAAGTGATGCACTTAAATTCTCAATTACACCAGAGATGATAGCAAAAAAAGAACCCCTTTTTCCCATAACAAAAGAGTTTACTCTAGAGAAAGGGACAAAACATATTGCCTTTGTTATTGGAGCATCTTGGCCATCCAAAATTTACCCAAAAGAGTCACTTGCAGAAGTCGCTCGTTCACTGAATGCAGAAATACATATTATTTGGGGAAATGATGAGGAGAAAAGTAATGCCCAATGGATTGCTAATGAGACTAAAAATGCAACAGTAGCTCCCTCTCTTTCTCTTCAAGAGCTTGTCTCTTTTATTTCAGCAATGGATTTAGTCATTGGAAATGACACTGGTCCAACACACATGGCTTGGGCACAGAACACTCCATCTATTACACTTTTTGGACCAACAAATGAGAGAATGATTTATGAAACACCTCAAAATGTTGCACTAAACTCTCCCTCTCCTGTCAATATTTTCAAAATCAATAGAGAGGATTTCTCTATTAAAGAGATACAACCAACTACTATTATTACTACAGCAAAAAGGCTTTTACATGGGTTATAAACTTCTCCTTATTTTAGAAAAAGTGCTTATGTCACTCCCTCGTTCAGTAAGAACATCCTTTTTCTCTTCTCTTGCAACACTTGCATACTACATCTCTAAAAAGTACCGTAACATTGCAGAGATAAACCTCAAATTCATTTTTAATGATACTATGGATAAAAAAGAGAGAGATGCTATTGTAAAGTACAGCTTTAAAAACCTTTTCTTTAATTTCTTACACGTTATGGAACTCAGACATATGACACTCCCTGAACTTCAAGAGAGAGTAACTGTTCAAAATATGGAAGCAGTAGAACGAGTACATAAAGAAGGGCGTGCTGTTATTTATGTAACAACACACTACTCCTCTTGGGAACTAGGTGGTGCCTCATTGGGAGCTTTTGTAGAACCAGTAGCAGCTGTCTATAAAAAGATGAAAAATAGAGTTTACGAAGAGTGGCTACTTGCTGGTCGTGCACGTTTTGGTAACACAAACCTAGAGAAAACACATGTTGTCAAACCACTCATAAAACTTATTAAAGCGGGTAAAGCAAGTGGTATCTTAATTGATACCAATATTAATGCTAAAGAGGGAATAATGGTGGATTTTATGGGGAAAAGAATTCGACAGACCTATACTCCAGCCTATTTAGCACGGAAGTTTAATGCAGCGATTATACCTGTTACAATTAGAACAGATGATGATGAGAACTATACACTTATGCTCTTTGATGAAATTCCTGTAGAAAAAACAGAGGATGAAAAAGCAGATATACTAAAGGCAACACAACTGCAAGCAGATTGGCTTAGTGAAATTATTACGAAAGAGCCAAAATTTTGGTTCTGGCTCCATAGAAGATTTAAAGGTGACTATCCTGAAATCTATCGTTAAGGTTCTATAACCTTTGTTTCACACTCTTTGGACCTTGCTTCAAAGAGTTTTAAAATCGTCAAGAAAAAAGCTGTAATAGCTGGTCCTAAAATCATCCCCCAGAATCCAAATGTTGTTAAACCTGCGATAATAGCAAAGAATATAATTAACTCATCCATTTTTGTATCATCTTCATTTAAGAGATGTTGATTAATCTCTTTAATAATTATTGGTTTTATAAAGGTGTCTGCAATTATAGAGATTACAATAATAGAATAAACAGCAATAAAAACTGCATTCTGGTCATGATCAATAGCAAACTCATAAATCATAAAAGGTAACCACATTAAAATACCACCGACAACAGGAACAAGTGAAGCAAAACCATACATAATGCCAAAAAGAAGTCCATTGTAGCCTATGTAAGAGACAGCAGCTCCAAAAAGAATACCTTCAAACATTGCAGTTGCAATAATTGAGTAAAAAACAACACTCATTACATCTGAGAGTTCTCGTGCTAAAAGAGTACTCTCTTCTACCGACATCTGCACTATTCTTTTTAAAAAAGTAACTATTGTCGAACCATTATATTGTGCAAAGAAATAAAAGACAATAACAAGAAAAGCATTTTTAACAAAACCTGCACTAAATGCACCTACTTTCCCTGCAATAGTTAAGGCATTTGCAGTTAAAGAGTTAATATTTAAATCTTTCAAGCCCTCCACTAAATAGGGTTTAATAAAAAGTAAATAAGATGGAGGCGATGCAACAAAAGCTCTTAAATAGTTCTCTATTTTATGTAGTGTATCTGCTGAAAGTGCATTAAGTTCTATAGTTAATGTTGCTAAAAAATATCCTAAAGGTGCAAAAAAGAGAAGTGCCAAAAGAAGACTTGAAACACTTGCAGCAAATAGTTTACTCTTTAAGTAGTGTTCTAATGCTTTTTGTATATTTGAAGTAGAAATTGCCAAAAGTGCAGCAATGGTAATAACAAGTAAAAAAGGTGCATAAAGAAGATACATCCAATAAAGAGCAGTGGCAAAGAGTGCTGCTGTAAAATACTGAGGTTTCATTTAAAAAAGTGTCCCATCGCTATTTACATACTCCATATTTAGAACATCGTATGTTGCAGCTGTAGCCTTTCTACCCTTGGCAGTTCTTTCTAAATAGCCATTAGCAATTAAATAGGGTTCAAGTACATCTTCTACTGTCCCCTCATCCTCACTTAAAGAGGCAGCTATAGAGCTTAGGCCCATCGGTTTTCCTTTTGCAGCTATAAGTAATTTTAAAAGACGTAAATCCATCTCATCAAAACCGTGTGAATTAATCCCAAGTTCATTGAGTGCATATTTTGTTCTCTCATGTAGTATAGCATCTTCATTTGCAACATCTGCAAAATCCCTTACACGACGAAGTAAACGCAGAGCAATACGAGGTGTTCCACGAGAGCGTTTTGAAATCTCTAAAGCAGCCTCTTTCATAATCTCTTTTTCTAATTTTAAAGATGCTTGTTCAACAATACGAGCAAGCTCATCTACAGAGTAAAACTGCATTCTAAAACTCATACCAAATCTATCTCGTAAAGGATTAGAGAGCATTCCTGCCCGTGTTGTTGCACCAATAAGTGTAAACCTTGGTAAGTCAATTTTTACTGTTTGTGCAGCAGGTCCACTCCCAATAATTATATCTATTCTAAAATCTTCCATAGAAGAGTATAGTATCTCTTCAACTGCAGGACTTAAACGGTGAATTTCATCTATGAAAAGAATATCACCCTCTTCTAAATTTGTTAAAATTGCAGCTAAATCTCCACTCTTTTCTATCATAGGTGCTGCAGTCACTTTTATATTTGCATGCATCTCATTTGCAATAATAAGTGCTAAAGTAGTTTTTCCAAGTCCCGGAGGTCCATAAAAAAGAACATGGTCAAGTGCCTCATCGCGTTTCTTCGATGCTTCAATAAAAACACCTAAGTTTTTCTTTATCTGCTCTTGTCCAATGTATTCACTCCAGGCATCAGGACGGAGTGTAACTTCATTACTCTCCTCCTCCATACTAAAAGTTTCTATTTCTACAAGTCTATCATCCATTAATATGTATGTTCCTCTTTAGGAAATTTTCTCTCAACAACTTCTTGAGCGTACTCACTAACAGACTCTCTCACTAAACTTGCACCATCTAAATATTTTTTTACAAATTTTGGAGTGAACTCTTCAAACAGTCCAAGCATATCTGAAAATACAAGAACCTGTCCATCTACATCTTTACCTGCACCAATTCCTATTACAGGAATACTAACAGACTCTGCGACAAGCTTAGCAACATCTGCTTTAACACCTTCAATCACCATACAAAAAGCACCCGCTTTTTCTACAGCTTTTGCATCTTGTAGTAACTGTGTCACTTCTGCTTCAGTCTTCCCTTTCACTTTGTAACCACCCTCACTTCTTACAGACTGAGGTAAAAGACCAATATGTCCACATACAGCAATAGAATTTTGAGTTAAATGACGAATAATGTCAGACTTCTCTTGTCCACCTTCAATTTTCACACAATCAGCAGGAGTCATTTGAAACATTTTAATAGAGTTTTTCAAGGCCTCTTTTTTTGTACTGTATGTACCAAAAGGCATATCAGCTACTACAAAACTATTAGGTGCACCAGCACAAACAGCATTTGTATGGTAAATCATCTGCTCTAAAGTAGCACTGACCGTATCGCTTTTTCCTGCAAAACTCATATTGAGAGAATCACCGACTAAAATCATATCTGCACTCTCAGATAGTAAACGTGCAAACAGTGCATCATAAGCGGTAATCATGACTAAAGGTTTTACGCCTTTAGACTTAATAATTGAAGAAATAGTTAATTTTTTATGCATTTAAAAACTCTTTATAATTTAATGAAAGTATTTTAACTAAAAATTGCTATAATTTTAACAATATAGGAGAATTATTTTATGGGTGTAAGAAGTGATTTAGATGCAAACTTTGATTATGAAATCGTTGATGAATTTTTAGATCACTACTCTATGATGGTGGAGAGTATGGAAATAATGATTTTAGATCTCTCAAAGCCAAATATGTTTAGACGGAGTGTGGATGAATTGTTTCGTGTATTTCACAACATAAAGTCTGCATCATCTTATCTTAAAATCGTTCCCATGTCTAAACTTGCAGCTTTTGTTGAAGATGAGTTAGAGATACTAAGAAATACAACTCCGCCTGTTAGCGAGGAGACAATTACTTGGTTACTAGACATTAGTGATATGTTTACGACATGGCAAGATGATTTAAAGCTGGATAACCAACTTACAAAAATAAGATTTTCTCTTTTAAAAATCCCTGATATGGAACAAAAGAATTGAAAAAACTAGTAGCATACATTACCTCTGGGTACCCAGAAAAAGAATTTACAATAGATTTAGCCTTAGCACTTGGGGAAAATAGTGTGGATAGCATAGAGTTTGGTATTCCCTTTTCTGATCCTGTCGCAGATGGACCTTTAATTGAAAAAGCAAATCATAAAGCTCTTGATTTAGGTTTTAAATTTCAAGATCTTATAGATATCTCTAAAAAAGTTGCTACTAAAGTAGATACCCTATGGATGGGTTACTTTAATAGTTTTTACCAACAAGATATGAATAAACTTCTTCCTTTAGCAAAAGAGTTAGGTGTCAATGGGTTTATTATTCCTGATTTACCTCACGAAGAAGCATTAGTCTATAAAGATTTATTTCAGACTAACGATATAGCTAACATCTCTTTTGTAGCACCAACAGATTCACTAGAGAGAATAGAGACTGTTGTAAATGAAGCCCAAAAGTTTATCTATATGGTTGCATATACAGGTATAACAGGCTCTGGAAAAAGTGAGAACCTACAACCCTTCCTTGAAAATATAAAAAAGACAACAAACACCCCAGTATACGTAGGATTTGGAGTAAACCAGAGGACCGCAAAAGAGAAAGTAGTAGGAGCAGATGGAGTTATAGTAGGGAGTGCCTATGTAGATATACTCCTAAAAGAGCAACTAAACTACACACAGAA
>Ga0256843_1001726_pt1 | contig 16782 bp, 14 predicted proteins | sample AlvinellametaG_FD_191572 | JGI IMG/M metagenome (GOLD analysis project Ga0256843, IMG submission 191572) | Pompeii worm associated microbial communities from hydrothermal vent at the East Pacific Rise, Pacific Ocean - Alvinella | ecosystem: Host-associated > Annelida > Integument > Unclassified ... | reverse complement strand
TGAAGAAGTAGAAGAAATAACTATAAAAGATAGAAAATTTTTAAAAATGCTTTTGAAAAAGGAATTTGTATGAAATTTCACCATATTGGTATAGCAACTAAAGATATTGATAAAACTTTAAACTGGGTAAAAAAAACTTTTAAAATAATCTCAATATCAAAAAAAATTTATGATAAAAATCAAAATGCCTATGTACAAATGATATATACAAATGATGTCAATATAGAACTTGTATCAGGAGAAGTAGTTAACAACTTTATAAAGAAAAATATCACTTATTATCATATTTGTTATGAGGTTGAAAATATAGAAAAAGCTATCAAAAATTTTTCAAATTCTATTGTCATATCTCCTGCAAAACCTGCAATACTCTTTAACAATAAAAATGTAGCTTTTTTATTAACACCTATTGGAATAGTTGAATTACTTCAAAAGGATTAAACGATGAATTTACAAATACTCAGCAACATAAATATGGATAGTTTAAAATACTACTTCAAAAATATAAATATTGATTATTATTGTAGCTATGGTAGTTATTTGCTAGATCTAACAGATGAACATTCCCCACTTTATACTCAAAAAACAAAATTTGTTTTTATATTTATTGATGCTGATGAATTTCAAGAAGATATTGATGATTTTATAAAAATAGTTGAATCATTTATAAAAAAAACAAATAAAATCGTTATTTTAAATACTATAAGTTTTTCTCCCTTAGCATATATAGATACTTTTTTACATAACACTTTAGAAAAAGAGTTAAATATCAATAAAAAATTATTTAACTTATATAAAAAAAATCAAAACATACTACTTTTTGACTTCACAAAAATCGTCAAAGAAAATACTGTTTTTGATGAAAGATTTTGGTATTTGGCAAGAATAAAATTTAACAAAATAGGATTTGAAAAAATAGCTTCTGAAATAGAAACTCTGCTTTATACTTACAAATATGGTTCCAAAAAAGTTTTGATTTTAGATATGGACAACACTTTATGGGGTGGAATTATAGGAGAAGAGGAGATAGAACTTTCCAATGATGGAATAGGAAAAATTTACAAAGATTTTCAATATAAGATCAAAAAACTTAAAGATTTAGGCATTCTTTTGGCTATTTGTTCAAAAAACAACTACAAAGATGGTATAAAAGGATTAAAGCATCCAAACTCTGTTTTAAAAGAAAATGATTTTATTATTAAAAAAATAAATTGGCAAGATAAAGCAACAAATATACAAGAAATCTCAAAAGAATTAAATTTAGGATTAGACTCTTTTGTTTTTATAGATGACAATCCTGTTGAAAGAGAATATATAAAAACTACTCTCCCTAGTGTAGAGGTTCCTGATTTTCCTAAAGATATATACAATCTAAACAGTTGGTTTTTACAAGTTATAAAAATAAATTTTTCAAAACTTTCCTTAACTGCAGAAGATTTAAAAAAACAAGAGCAATATTCTGCAAAGATAAAAAGAGACTCTCTTTCTAAAAAAATCGGATATGATGAATTTTTAAAAAATTTAAATATAAAACTGAAATTTTACATAGATGATAAAAGATTTATACAAAGATATGCTCAAATGACACAAAAAACAAATCAATTTAATCTTACAACTAAAAGATATACTATACAAGATATACAATCTTTCATAGAAAACCCAAAATATAAAGTTATAGCAATAGAATATCAAGACAAATTTGCAAATGAAGGAATCATAGGGCTTGTAATAGCTATAGAAGAAAAAGATGAAGTTAAAATAGATACATTTTTATTAAGCTGTAGAGTTTTAAAAAGAAAAGTTGAAGATGCTATATTTGAAAAATTGGATAAAATGTTTCCTAAAAAAAATATCATTGGAATATTTTACCCTACCCCAAAAAATATGCAAGTTAAAGATCTATATGAAAAATTTGGTTTTGAAAAAATAGATGAAAATAATTTTATAAAAAGGATAAAAAAATGATAGAAAAAGTTTTAAAAATTGCTAATAATTTTTTTGGAACAAATGTTTCACAAGATATGAAGATAGGAGATATTGAAAATTGGGATTCTTTAGGACATATCAATTTTTTTATGGCTTTAGAAGAAGAATTTAAAATAAAATTTTCTCCTGATGAAGTTATCGAAAACGACAGTATAGAAAAAATTATAAAATTGATAAACACTAAACAAAATCATGAATAATCTAACAAAACCTACATATATTATTGCCGAACTATCAGCAAACCATAACGGAAGTATAGAACTTGCAAAAAAAACTATAAAAGCGGCAAAAGAGTGTGGAGCTGATGCCATAAAACTTCAAACTTATACAGCTGATACTATTACACTAAACTCTAAAAAAGATGATTTTATTGTAAAAGGCGGCACACTTTGGGATGGGAAAACACTATATGAACTGTATCAAGAAGCTTATACACCTTGGCAATGGCACAAAGAACTTTTTGATTATGCAAAAAAAATAGGTATAGATATATTTTCCTCTCCATTTGATAAAAGTGCTGTTGATTTTTTGGAACAATTTAATCCTCCAGCATATAAAATAGCCTCTTTTGAGATAACAGATCATGAACTTATAAGATATACTGCAAGTAAAGGTAAAACTATCATCATATCAACAGGGATCGCAACTATAGACGAGATACAAGATGCTGTAGATATTTGTAAAAATGTAGGCAATCATGATATAGTTTTACTAAAATGCACATCTTCCTACCCTGCTCCTTTAGAAGAAGCAAATCTCTTAACTATACCAAATATGAAAGATACTTTTGGTGTAAAGGTTGGATTTTCTGATCATACTTTAGGAACAACTGCACCAGTTGTAGCTGTAACTTTAGGAGCAAAAGTGATAGAAAAACACTTTATTTTAGATAAAAGTATCGACTCTCCAGATAACAAATTTAGTTTAGATAAAGATGAATTTTTACAGATGGTACAGGCTATAAGAGATACAGAAAAACTTTTAGGAAAAGTGGACTATTCTATAACTCAAAATAAAAAAGACAACAGACGATTTGCGAGAAGTTTATATGTTTCAAAAGATATAAAAAAAGGTGAAGTCTTTACAAAAGAAAATATTCGTTCAGTTCGTCCCGGATTTGGACTTCATCCAAAACATTTAAATAATATTTTAGGTAAAAAAGCAAATCATGATTTAACCTTTGCAACTCCATTAAAATGGCAAGATATTGACTTGGAATAATTTTTGCTCTCCCTTAGGTTAAAATAATTTAATTTAAGGGTTTACAATGAGCTCCATTGAACAAATACAACAGCAAAGCATACAAACATATATAAAAAATCTTAAATATTTTGAAAAAAATCATCCAAAACTTTTTGAAAAAATGTCTCTTTTTGATATAGCTATAAACGAAGGGAGATATCAAGAAAAATATACACTTGAGTATAAAGAGGATGGATATTTTGATGTAAAGATCAACTCAACTGGAGAGTATCTTTATGGAGAAGATTCTATACACTACTCTAAAAATCTGACAAAACAGATAACAAAATCAAAAGAAAGTAGAGTTATAGAGGGATTTTATAGACACTATTTTACAAAAACTGATGTAGAGATAGCAAAAACACAAGATCCAACTGAAAATGTCGAATCTTGTGTTTTACCTATTATTGATTTTGTTGAGAGATATATTAAAGATAAAAAATATTTAAGACATATAAAAAAGTTTGTTTTTTTTGGTGTAGGACTTGGTTTTCATCTCAATATGATAGATGCAGGGATAAAAGAACCTGCTATTTACCTTGTTATTGAAGATGACATAGAACTTTTTAGACTCTCTTTGTTTACTACTGATTATGAAAAATTTGCACAAAACAATAATATATTTTTTTCAGTTATAGATACGCTACCTGATTTTAGAAAAAATTTTGATGATTTTTTTGATATGGGATTTTTACACAACAGTTACTTAAAGTATCTTATGTTTTTTGACAGTTATCAAAAAAAGTTCAATGATATTCAAACCTTTATAGTTGGTCAATCCCACATGGGTTATACTTATGATAGACTGCTAAAGAAGTATATCTTATCTCTTAAACCTATCAAAGAAAACTATAGATTTTTAAATATTTCTCAACATTTTAAAAATACTGTATTTGAAAAAAAACCAGTTTTATTTTTAGCAGCCGGACCATCTTTAGAAAAAAATATTAACTGGATTAAGAAAAATAAAGATAGATACATCATCTTATCAGTTTTTATGATACTACCTATTTTACAAAAAGAAGGTATAGAACCAGATGTAATACTACACATAGATGAACAATATGAACCTATACAAAGAGTTTTAAGCAAAGTTAACTTAAACACTTATGCATTAAATAGTTTTTTTATATTCGCTCCTGGTATTGATATAGATTTATTTAAAAGCTATAATATAAAAAACAGATCTTTTATGTTAGAAGATAGAACTCACTATAAACTAAATCATGGCGCTTTACAAGCTTCAAGTGTTGGAGAAACTGGATATGCACTTTCACTTATCTTTAACTCAAAAGAGATCTATCTCTTAGGATTAGATTTAGCATTTGATCCTGAAAGTGGAAAATCACATGCAAGTGGACATGGTACTTCAATGAAACTTGATAAAGAGAGCGAAAATATCTCTTTAAGAGAAACATTTTTAAAAGTTAAAGGAAACTTTAGAGATGAAGTTACAACAAATCCTCTTTTTCAAGACTCAATACTTGATACTTATGAGATAACAAAAGCTTTCAAAAAACAAACACAGCAAGTATATAACTTAAGTGATGGGGCGTATCTTGAGGATATAGAACCATTGAAAATAGAAGATATAAAACACCAACAAACTATAGATAAAAAACAGTTAAAAAAAGATATAAAAGATGCACTTTTTAACTACTCATCTACCATCACAAAAGAAGAGTTAGAACTCTTTCACAAAAGATATAAAAGGATTTTGGATAAAAAACTATATTTAAAAAAATACTTAAAACAAAAGATAAAAAATCCAGAAAAATTTATAAATACATTTATAGAGTTTTCTATAGATATGAGTATAAACAAAGACACTAAAACTTCTCAAGTAGAACAGATACTATCAGTTTATCTTCACTATGTTGGTATCTATATAGCAGAATTTTGCAATACTGCAGGAGTAAAATATGATCAAAAGATATTTAAAGAGTTTCAAAAAGTTATAGTTGAACAATTAGATAGAATCATATCAAAATACCAAAAAGCAATTGAAGAGATTATATAAGCTATCCTAAAAAGATAGCTTATAATCTGTGTAGTCTTATAATAATAGAGACTACTCCTATTGGAGTAATCTCATAACATTTTCAAGGAAACGTTATCCGTTTCTATGAAACTCTACCGACTACTGAAGTAGTCTCATAACGTTTTGTTGAGCTGCATTTGCTTGACTCATCGCATAAACTCCAGATTGAGCTAAGATGTTTCTCTTTTGAAGATTTGCACTCTCTTGTGCAAAGTCAACATCTCTTATCGTACTCTCTGCTGCTGTGATATTTACTTGAGTTACAGATATATTTCTTATAGTACTTTCAAGTTGGTTTTGAGTAGAACCGATATTTGATCTTATACTATCTATATTTTTCAAAGCAGCATCCAAAGTATCTATAGCTTTAAGTGCTCCTTCCATAGTAGTTACATCTATGTCAGCCAAACTTGAAACTTGTCCTCTACCGATATCTATACCACCTTCATTGTCAGTATTTTGTGCTATTTCAGAATCAGCTTTTATAACACTTCCCTCTTTCAATCTCATATCTTTTGTAAGAGTTTGATCACCAGAAGTAGTAATATCATCAGATAAAACTGTACCTGCTTTATAAGTTTTACCACCTGTTGCATCAATATCTTGTGTTAAAAGTGTTCCTTTTGCTATGGTACTTCCATCTTTAATCACACTTCCTGCTTTAAGATTCATATCATCTTTCAAAGTTACATCACCTGCTACTGTTACATTTGAACCCAAGTTAGAACCTTCAGCCAATTTACTTCCAGTTTTTAGTGTACTTCCTGCTTCTAACTTTGTAGTTACAGTAGTTGTTACTTCTGATGCTGCTGTAAATTTTCCACCAAGAGTACTTCCTGCTTTAAAGTTACTATTTGCCTCTATAGTACTTCCAGCTTTTAGTGTCATATCTTCTGTTACTTTCATTTGAGCTTTATTTGACATATCAGCACCAAGTCTTGAACCAGTATTTATAGAACTGTTTGCTTTGATAGTACTGTTGTCATCAGCTACACCATTGTATTTTAATGTCATATCTGCTTTTAAAGATAGATCATCTTGTAAAGTTACTGCTGTATCTAGTATCTCACCTACCTCATAAGTTTTACCACCTTGAGTAAACTCAGTAGTGATAACTGTACCTTTACCAAGTACTGAACCTGACTCTAGTTTACTTCCAGCAGTTAGTAGCATATCATCTTTTAAAGATGTATCTTGTGCTACAGACATACTTCCACCGATAACAGTTCCTTGTTTTATCTTACTGTTTGCTTCTATAGTACTTCCAGCTTTGATAGAAGAATCTTCTGTAGTTGATGCTATTTGAGATTTATTAGAAACATCTCCACCAACCAATGTTCCTTTTTCAAAAGTAGAACCTGTTTTTATGGTTGATCCAGCCGCTAAGATAGAATCCATAGAAGTAGTAACTGCACCTTTTGTAGTTATATCTGCTCCAGTTGCTCCTGCACCATCTGCTGTGATTTTAAAGTCTGCTGAACCTTGTTGTACTAGTTCAAGATGACCTACAGTACTCATACTTGATGCACTTGTTCCCATAACATCACTTACATCACCTTCAACTTTGATAGCTCTACCATCTGTAGAAGTCAAAGTAAGTTTTCCTGACTCTAAAGTTGCAGTAACACCTGTTTGATCTGCTTTAGAGTTTATAGCATTTATCAAAGAGTTACTGTTATCGTTGTCTTCAACATTTACAGAACCTATTTTTACACCATTGATAGCAAAATCATCACCTGTTGTTCCTGCACTTATAGCTGTACTTGTAGTTGACTTAACTACTGCTTTTGCTTTTATACCAGTTTCAGCAGTATATTTGTTGATTTCGTTAGCCAACGCACCTATACCATTTTCAGGATTGTTATTTGACTCAATATCTATAGTTTTCAGTTGTATTTTTTCACCTGAAGTTGCATTTGATAAAGTAAGAGATACTTCACCACTATTGCTACCTAAAGTTAGATCACTTCTAGTTGTCAAACCAACTTTATTGATCCTTGCATCACTTATATTTAGCGATACAGTCTCATTTGAATAAGCTCCAACTTGGAACTTTTTATCACTAAATGCACCTGAAAGAAGTTTTTGTCCGTTAAAACTTGTAGAACTTGCTATATTTTGTGCCTCTTCTAAAAGCTTATCTATATCAGCTTGGATAGCTTTTCTAGAATCATCAGTTTGACCATCACTTGCTGCTTGGATAGACTTTGTTCTTACAGTATTTAGTATGTTTGTGTACTCTTCTAAAGCACCATCAGCTGTTTGTGCTAGATTTATACCATCATTTGCATTTCTTATAGCTTGACCTAAACCTGTAGATTGACTTTTAAGCTGATTTGCAATCGCCAAACCTGATGCATCATCAGCCGCTTTGTTAATCCTAAGTCCGCTACTTAAAGCTGCTAAAGACTTATCTAACTCTCTGTTGTTGTTTAGTGAGTTCACGTGAGCGTTCATAGCCGCCACATTTGTATTTATTCTAAAACCCATTGTAAATCCTTTTTTATTTTTTATTTGGCATCCATGCCAGTTTACAACTCTATATCGTGCAAAAAGCCAGAAACTTTATAAAGAAATATGAGAAAATTATATATATAAAATATTGTGCACTCTTTATGTAAAAAATTAAAAATATTTAATAAATTTAGTAAATTTAATCAAAATAAATATGTTTTGAATTATTTGTATTTTTAAGAAAGATACTTTTAAACTAATCTACAAGTGGTATAATACTTGCTTCAAAAAATAAACAGTAAAATCAATACTATAATGTAAGGCGATCATGAGTAAGTTAATAATAGTAGAATCACCTACAAAGGCAAAAACGATTACAAACTTTTTAGGTAAAGAGTATAAGGTCATAGCTAGTAAAGGTCATATAAGAGATCTTCCTAAAAGTAGTTTTGGGATAAAGATAGAAGATAAAAACTTTAAACCAGAGTATCGTGTGAGTCGTGATCACTCAAAAGTTGTAAAAGAGATAAAAGATTTGGCAAAGAAGGCTGATCAAGTATATATCGCAACGGATGAGGATCGTGAAGGAGAAGCGATAGGTTATCATATAGCAAAAGCTATAGGACAAGATCCAAACACCATCCCTCGTATAGTTTTTCATGAGATAACAAAAAAAGCTATACAACACTCACTGGAAAATCCTCGTACTATAGATATGGATAGTGTTGATGCCCAACAAGCTCGTCGTCTTTTAGATAGGATAGTAGGATACAAACTCTCTCCTTTGATGAGTAGTAAGATCCAAAGAGGACTTAGTGCTGGTCGTGTTCAAAGTGCTGCTTTAAAGATAGTTGTTGACAGAGAAAGAGAGATAAAAGCTTTTAAACCAGAAGAGTTTTGGAGTTTGGATGCGCTGTTTGAAAAAACTATAGAAGCAGGACTTATCGAGTTTGAAGGTCAAAAACAAGAAAAGATGACGATAACAAATGCTGATAGAGCAAACTATATAAAAAACAAAGTTTTAAAAGAGAGTTTTATTGTAAAAACGATAGAAAAGAAAAAAAGAAAAACTTCCACACCTCCTCCTTTTATGACTTCAACACTACAACAAACTGCTTCTTCTATGCTTGGTTTTAGCCCAAGAAAGACTATGATGGTAGCTCAAACACTATATGAAGGTGTAAAAACACCAAACGGATTGATGGGTATCATCACTTATATGAGAACTGATAGTTTAAACATAGCAGCTGAAGCTATAGATGGTATAAGAGAGATCATAAAAAAAGATTTTGGAGAAAAGTATCTACCCGAAAAACCAAAATACTACAAATCAAAATCAAAAGGAGCACAAGAAGCTCACGAAGCTATAAGACCAACTCAGCTTGACTTTACTCCATCCGTTGCAAAGGATTTTTTAAAACCAGATGAGTTAAAACTATATACTATCATATACAACCGTTTTATATCTTCGCAGATGACTGATGCTGTGTTTGAATCTCAGGCTATTATATTTGAAAGTGAGAGTTCTAAGTTTAGAGCTACTGGAAGAAAACTTGTTTTTGATGGTTTTTACAAAGCTTGGGGAAACAGCGATAAAGATAAACTTCTACCAGAACTAGAAGAAGGTCAAGATGTTGAGTTAACAAAACTAGAAGCGAATCAACACTTTACTGAACCGCCTAGCAGATATTCTGAAGCATCTCTTATCAAAAAGTTAGAAGCTTTAGGTATAGGTCGTCCTTCAACATATGCACCGACGATATCACTTTTGACTGCCAGAAACTATATAGAAGTAGAAAAAAAACAGCTTATACCAACTGAGATAGCTTTTAAAGTGATAGAAGTGCTAGAGCAACACTTTGAAAGTATAGTAGATAGTTCGTTTACTGCAAAACTGGAAGAAGAACTTGATGAGATCGCAGAAGGCAAAAAGGACTGGCAAGAGTTACTTTGGGAGTTTTATGAGCCTTTCATCAAAAAAGTTGAAGATGGCAAGAAAAATATAAAAAGCCAAAAAATAGCTATACCAACAGGAGAAAACTGTCCTCAATGCGGAAGTGAGCTAGTTAAAAGAAAAGGAAGATATGGAGAGTTTATAGCTTGTAGTGGATTTCCAAAGTGCAAATACACAAAACCTGTAGAAGGTAGTGAACAAACTTCTACAACCAAAAATGAACCTAAAAAACTAGAAGTAAAATGCCCAGAGTGTGGTGGTGATATAGTAGAGAGAAAATCAAGAAGAGGAAAGTTTTTTGGATGTGGAAACTATCCTAAGTGTAAGTTTATCTCAACTTATGAGCCCGTAGAAACTCCAAAATGCCCAGAATGCGACTATATGATGGCAAAAAGAACTTTTAGGAAAAAAGATATATATGAATGTATCAAATGCAAAACAAGAATCGATGCGTAAAATATATCTCTGTGCGATATCAAATGTACTAAGTGGTAGTTGTCAAGAAGACTGCCACTTTTGCACACAAAGCACAAAATACAAAACAGATATCCAAAGATACAACTTCAAAGATCTTCAAGATGTTATAAAAGAAGCAAAAAAAGCTAAAAAAGCTCAAGCAGTAGGTTTTTGTTTAGTAACTAGTGGTCTTGGTTTAGATAAAAAAAGAAAAGAGTATATGTTAAAACTTTTGGAAAAGTTAAAAAGTGAAGATTTGAAACTAAACTATATAGGATGTAACGGTCTTGCTAACAAAGAAGACTTAAAAGAGTTAAAAGATGCTGGACTTGGCAGCTACAACCATAACCTTGAAACATCACAAAAATACTACTCCAAGATATGCTCAACACACTCTTGGGAAGAAAGATATAAAACTGCACAAGCTGTTAAAGAAGCTGGACTAAAACTATGTAGTGGTGGTATCTTTGGGATGGGTGAGAGTGATCATGATAGGGAGGATTTGATAAACTCACTAAAAGAGTTAGAACCAGACAGTGTTGCTATAAACTTTTATGTACCTAACCCTGCCCTCCCCTTAAAGCAAAATACTATCTCAAAAGATGAAGCAAAAAAAGTTATAGAAAAGATTAGCAACTGTTTACCAAAATCTCGTATAATGGTCGCTGGTGGTAGAGAGTACATGTTTGATAACTTAAAAGAGATCTTTGAGTGTGGTGCAGACTCTATCGTGATAGGAGACTATCTCACAACAAAAGGTGAGAGTGAAGACAAAGATATAAGTATGATAAAAAAACTTGGATTTAGTATAGCAAAGAGTTGTGATGGAGCATAGTGATAGTAACAGTATTTATATGATATTTACTGTAGCTACGATAATCTTTACATCTCCATATATAGCTGGTTTTGTAAAACTTCCAACAGCACCTATAGAGATAGTTTTAGGTGCGATCGCAGGATACTTCTCTTTTTTAAAACCTTCAAATGATATTTTTACACTTATGGCTGAAGTTGGTTTTTTTTATCTTATGTTTTTGGCAGGTACTGAAGTTAACTTAAACATCCTTTTAAAACTGGAAAAAAAAGTTTTTATAAAAGGGAGTATATACCTTTTGATACTTTATCTTTTATCTTTATTTTTTGTTAGAATATTTCATTTACCATTTATATTTACTTTTATGTTTTCACTCATCTCTGTTGGACTTATCATGGCACTTTTTAAAGAGTTTGGTAAAGATGAAAAATGGTTAAATCTTGCTATGAACATAGGAGTTTTAGGAGAGCTTTTAAGTATAGTTTTACTTACTATAGTTGCATCAGCACTTGAAAATGGACTAAATGAAGAGTTTGTAAAATCAATAACTTTACTGTTTGTTTTTATGAGTACTATATTTTTAATATTTCGATTTTTTAAAGTTATATTTTGGTGGCACCCCGAATGGAAAAACTTTTTGATACCTACAAAAGGTGATAAAGATGAAAAAGATATAAGAACATCTATGACTATCTTTTTCCTTATGGTTGCTCTTATGTTTATACTTCATCTTGAGATAGCATTTGGAGCTTTTATAGCTGGTGTTTTTATAGCTACATTTTTTGAACACAAAGAACAGCTACCACATAAACTGGCAACTTTTGGTTTTGGTTTTTTGATACCTATATTTTTTATACATATAGGAAGTATGTTTGAACTAAGATATCTACTGATAAAAAAGCTTGTTTTTGAAGCTATCATCATAACTATAGTCATGATAACAGTAAGATTTTTAGCATCTTTTGTACTTAAAAAGATGTTGACACTAAAAGAACAGATACTTTTTGCACTTTCTCACTCTATGCCACTAACTCTTTTGATAGCTATAGCAACACTTGCACTACAATACAAAGCTATTATGGAGTTTCACTACTATGCTTTGGTACTAGCCAGTTTGATAGAAGTTATACTAAGTATGGGAAGTATTATGCTGATAGCTAAAAAAACTCACTCACTATCTGGTACAGAAAGCTGATATTCAAAAAGTTTTTTTTGTAACTTTGCGTTTTCTTCTTTTTCTAACTTGATCTTCTCTTTTAAAGTTTTTTCCTGTTTATCAAGATCCATATAGACTTCTACTGATCTTGTTCCAAAGAGTATCTTTCCTATAAAAATAGCAGCACTTATAACAAGTACTACTAAAAGAAGTTTATAAAAAGAGGAAAATATAAAGCCCCTCTCCTCTTTTACAAGTTCATCTTTTTCTTTCATATTTATTTCTCCTTTATACTAGAGCTAAGCCCTAGTATAAATACCCTCTTACAAAAACTTTGTTTATCGGTAAAAACAATTTTCATAATCCTAAAAAAGTTCTTTACCCAGATACTCACCAAGTCCAAGTTCTCTTTCTATCTCAAGAAGTCTGTTGTATTTTGCAGTTCTTTCACCTCTGGCAGTTGAACCAGTTTTTATCTGACCTGTGTTTAGTGCAACTGCAAAATCAGCGATAAAAGCATCTTCACTTTCACCACTTCTATGGCTCATAACACAAGTATATCCGTTTCTTTGAGCAAGTCTTACTGTAGTCATAGTTTCACTTACAGTTCCTATCTGGTTTGGTTTGATAAGGATAGAGTTTGCTATATTTTTATCTATACCTTCTCTTAGGATTTTTTCATTTGTAACAAAAAGATCATCTCCAACTAGTTGAACTTTATCTCCTAACTTTTCAGTTAGTATCTTCCAACCATCCCAATCATCTTCACTAAGACCATCTTCTATAGATACTATTGGATATTTGTTACAAAGATCTTCATAGTAAGCTACTAACTCTTCACTACTTAAAACTCTATCTTCACTATCAAGTTTGTATCCACCATCACATACAAGCTCACTACTTGCCACATCAAGTGCTATAGCTATATCTTTTCCTGGTTTATAACCAGCTTTTTCTATCGCACTCATGATAACTTGTATAGGTTCTTCGTTATTTTTAAGATTTGGAGCAAAACCACCTTCATCTCCAAGTGCAGTACTCTCTCCCATATCAGAAATAATCTTTTTAAGGTTGTGATAAACTTCTGCTGCAGCTCTTAAAGCTTCATCAAAGTCATCAAAGTTTACTGGCATGATCATATACTCTTGAAAATCAACAGAGTTGTTTGCATGACTACCACCGTTTATGATGTTGAACATCGGAGTTGGAAGAGTCATGGCATTTGCCCCACCAAGATATCTATATAACGGCATACCAAGACTGATAGCTGATGCTCTTGCAACTGCCATAGAAACACCAAGTGCCGCATTTGCTCCAACTTTAGAGTAGTTATCAGTACCATCTATATCTTTGATGATAGCATCTATCTCAGCTTGGTTAAAAGGACTAAGTCCTATAAGTTCATCACTTATGATAGTGTTTACATTTTCACATGCTTTTAAAACACCCTTGCCCATATATCTCTCATCACCATCTCTAAGCTCAACAGCTTCTCTTTTACCTGTACTGGCTCCACTTGGAACTATAGCACTTGCTTTTGTTCCATCACTTAAAATTACTGTAGCTCTTACAGTCGGATTTCCTCTACTGTCAAGAACTTCATCAGCATAAATATCATCTATATATACCATATAATATCCCCTGTTTAAATTTTAGAGATATTATATAGTAAGCTCACTTTTATTTAGTTTTAGAAGCTCTTTTTGGTTTTTCTGGAGTTTTTTCCTGTGGTTTTTCTTTTTTTGTTTCTTCCTCTTGAGCAAGTCCCATAGCTGTTTTTATCTTTTCTTCTATCTCTTTTGCTAACTCTTTATCCTCTTTTAAAAGTGCTTTTACATTTTCACGACCTTGACCCAGTTTTTTATCTCCATAACTAAACCAAGCTCCACTTTTATCTATAACATCAAGTTTTACACCATAGTCAACAAGTTCACCCTCTTTAGAGATACCTTCACCAAACATCACATCAAACTCTGCCTGTTTAAAAGGAGGTGCAACTTTGTTTTTAACTATCTTAGCTTTTACACGGTTTCCTATGCTCTCTTCTGCTTGTTTCAAAGTTGCAATACGACGAACATCTATCCTAACTGAACTGTAAAATTTTAGTGCATTTCCACCTGTTGTAGTTTCAGGAGATCCATACCCCATCATACCTATCTTCATCCTTATCTGGTTGATAAATATAACAGTAGTTCCCATCTTATGCACTACACTTGTAAGTTTTCTAAGAGCTTGACTCATCAGTCTTGCCTGAAGTCCAACATGTTGATCTCCCATATCTCCATCTATCTCACTTTTTGGAGTAAGTGCCGCAACTGAATCAACTACGATAAGATCAACTGCCCCACTTCTTGCGATACTTTCAACTATATCCAAAGCTTGTTCACCATAGTCTGGCTGAGATACAAAAAGATTGTCAACATCAACGCCAAGATTTTTTGCATATTTTACATCAAGTGCATGTTCTGCATCAACAAAAGCACATATACCTCCAGCTTTTTGAGCTTCAGCAGTTATCTGTAACGATAGAGTTGTTTTTCCTGAACTCTCTGGTCCATATATCTCTATGATCCTTCCTTTTGGAACTCCTCCTATCCCTAAAGCTATATCAAGTCCTAAGCTTCCTGTACTTATAGAGTCAATAGGTTCAACTTCTTTATCACCAAGCCTAACAAGTGCACCTTTTCCAAAAGTTTTATCAATCTGTTTGATCGCTAACTCCATAGCTTTTTTCTTTTGCTCATCCATAAATATCCCTTTTAAATTTTTTTAATATTAACCAAAAAATATAATCATGACAAGAAATATGTCATTTTGAAATATTTTTCGTTATCTCTTTTATGACTTCTTCTTTTTTTTGTTCAAAAAGTGTATTGCTGTAAGCACCAGCACCTTTTTGCAGAAATGTCTGTAAGTTGTTTATTTTTTGTTTTAAAGTTTCTATCTCTTCGATCAAAGAGCTACTCTCTTTTTTTAACTTATTGTTTTCTCTTATTAGTTCCAGATTTCTCTCATCATTTGAGATAAGTTTTAGATTTTCTACTTCATTTTTTAAAAGTTTTTTATCTTGTTTTGACTCTTCTATCTCTTTTAAAAGAGAGTTTTTTATCTCCACAAGATTTTTTACATCATAGTTTAACTTTTCATTTTGTTCTTTTAAGAGTTTATTCTCAAGTTCCAGTGTATTTATCTTTTCTTGAAACTCTGTCGAAATAGTACTAAAAAAACTCTCTAGCTGAGTAACAAAAAAAGTTTTTTTCATAGAGAGTTTTTTAGTAAGTTCAGTCATGATCTATCTTTGACAATCTTTGGAAAATCTAATATCAGCTTTTTCTCCTTCACCGCCTTCTTGACCATCAGCACCAAGAGATATAAAGTCAATCTCTCCGTCATTTACATATATATAAGGGTTTTTCCAAGGATCAACAGGAGTTTTCCCATCAAGATAACCGCCTTTACTATATCCTTTGTATTTTTCAGGATCAGGATTTTTCAAAAGTGCATTTAACCCTTCTTCTGTTGTAGGGTAAACACCGTTATCAAGTTTGAAGTTTTGCAACGCATCTTTTAGTGAATGCATCTGAATACAAACTATTTTCTTTTTTGCTTTATCAGCCTGTCCTAAAAGTTTAGGTAACACAAGTCCTGCCAAAAGACCTAAGATAATAATAACTATCATAATCTCTATAAGTGAAAAACCACTTCTTTTTTGCATATTGATATCCTTAAATCATATATTTTTGATATTCTATCACGATTTTTTAAAGTTAATATAAATTTTTATATAATTAGCAAATTTTATTTTAGGAGAACAAATGAAAAGAGCTTATAACTTTGGTGCAGGACCTGCGACACTTCCAACTTCTGTGCTTGAAATAGCACAAAAAGAACTACTTGACTACAAAGGTAGTGGTATATCTATCATGGAAGCATCTCACAGATCTAAACTATATGATGATGTTCATCAAAATGCTATTGCATTGATAAAAAAACTATACAAACTCCCAGAAGATTTTGAGGTACTTTTCCTTCAAGGTGGTGCTTCTACTCAGTTTGCTATGGTACCACTAAACCTATATCAAGGCGGAAAAGTTGAGTATGCAAACACAGGTAGCTGGTCTAAAAAAGCGATAAAAGAGACTAAAATACAAAATATCGACATAGATATAGTAGCTTCAAGTGAAGAGAGTAACTTTGATCATATCCCAGAGGTAAACTTTAGTGATGACTGCGACTACTGTTATATCACTTCTAACAACACTATTTATGGAACTCAGTACAAAGAGTACCCAAAAACAAAATCCCCTCTTGTAGTTGATGCAAGTAGTGATATATTTTCATATATGGTGGATTGGGAAAATACTGACTTACTTTTTGCTGGTGCTCAAAAAAATGCAGGTCCAGCAGGTGTAACTATAGTTATCATAAGAAAAAATCTACTTGATAGGGTAAAAGATACAGTTCCTACTATGTTTAGATACTCTACTCATGCGGATGCTAACTCTCTTTACAACACTCCACCAACTTTTGGTATCTATCTTTTAAATCTTATCTTAGAGTGGATAGATGAACAAGGTGGTATCGAAGCGATAGACAAAAAAAATCAAGAAAAAGCACAAATCCTTTATGATGCGATAGATAACTCAAACGGTTTCTATGTAGCTCATGCAAAAGAGGGA
>Ga0256843_1001725_pt1 | contig 16784 bp, 15 predicted proteins | sample AlvinellametaG_FD_191572 | JGI IMG/M metagenome (GOLD analysis project Ga0256843, IMG submission 191572) | Pompeii worm associated microbial communities from hydrothermal vent at the East Pacific Rise, Pacific Ocean - Alvinella | ecosystem: Host-associated > Annelida > Integument > Unclassified ... | reverse complement strand
CTTGCAGTAAGCGCAGGTCACATACCCGTTTGCTACAACCATTGCCTTATGCCCACAGCTACACTGCCTGTCGAGTAGGCACATTTCTACCCCGCCCAAAAGTCTTCCTTGTTTTTTTTGATTTTATTATATCAAAATGCGTAGGTAGTTTTTTGTTTTTTCAACTTTTCCCTTTGTTTTTTGCTAAAATACCACAATTAAAATGCCCATCTGCAAGGTACTATATGGTTGATCTTAGAAATTCGGAAGACAAACTTCACTTGGATAATATTTTTAAAATGGTTGATGGGTGCAATTACTACAAAGACCTCCCCAATAATGCGAAAAGATATGCGTTTAGACACGGGTTTATTCTTGCTATCATGGGCGACGAAGACAAGATGCTATGCTTTGGCGCAGATTGTTATCTTACCTTTCGCTGTGAACACAAAATCTGTTTTTATGGAGATGATTTTGCTGACACACCTAACAATTCTCTCAGATTGGAAGCTATACAGCTTGGCTTGAAAGTTTTTCGTGGAGGGAAAATCCTTGATCCGAGAGGAAGTCTTATTCGCAAAATTCCAGAGTACAGTGTCTTGCGGGACGGGAGTGGGTTCTCTTTTCGCGTGTGTAACCACATTTTGTCTCAAGAATTTGCAATGCTTAAAAATAAAAGTCAAGAGATATTGTCCAAAGGTATTATTATAAAGATACCAAGTGGGTTTATTCCAAGCACCTGTATATCAGTATAGTCTATTGACCATTTCTTTTTATTTAGGTATAATACTTTAATACAATTTAAAAGGATTAGCATGAGAAACAGATGTGACATTTTCGTATTTTCAAGAAAGTTTCTAAAGGGCAACACAGGCAACCCTGTTGTCGTTGTCGGAAAAAGGGGCAGTGGTGTTTCGGAGGTTTTTAGAGCGATCGGAAGCAATATCAGCAGAGATGATGTCGTAACAATGCCAGACATTTACGGTGATGTTTTTAAACCCCTTGATCCCGAAAACCATAAAGGGCTCGGTATTTATCTCTGCCAGTCAAATGACGATGGTCTTTGGAGCGCCCTCCAAGACAAGTTTGGTCTTGATAATCTTGATGTATGGGAATTTAAGGATTTTGGTGACGGTCTCTATGAGATGAGCCCTGTCGAGATCGCATCTTTTGTCCCTCTCGATGATGGGACTATACGCGTGAACTTGTCTTGACCCTTGACAGGGGCAACAGCTTCTTTTTCTTGTCTTCCCTACCTATTTCCACATAAGAGAAGGCAAGAACCAATATTCCGATAATATTTGCGAACATCACCTCGTATGCCCCTGTTGCCAGAGAATACAAAGACAGGGAAAACAACCCAATCATAAAAAGTATCTTGTTTGCCTTCATGTTGGTTTGGTATGCCCCTGTCACAAAGAAGAGTATTGCCAATGACATAAAAATCTCATGTCCAATCTTCGTGCCGTGAAGATAAATATAATACGATACAACAAGTGGTGGTGCAATAAGGGACATTTTTTTTCTGGCGTTTTTACCAATCATTAATGCCGTTACATGAACAAAAAACATTACTGCTTCTGCAAATGCCCCAACGTAGCCACCATGAATATAGAAATTTACTCCTATTGCCAAAATCGCCATCATATTGATGATAAGAAACCGCACCCTTTCCTTTTGTGCGTATGCGCTAAGCGCAAAGATAATAGATAGTGCTCCACTTATGTTTCCGATCGTTAGAACATGGGGTGGCATCCTTTTTTACCTCATCTTTTGTCCTTTATTCTTTCCTGCATCCAAGCGTTCTCTTTTTTTGCTTGCTTCGGCGATCCGTCCTTTTGCATTTTCTTTTTTTGCTTGAAACACTGGCTTGTCTTCATCTCTCCCCATTTGCTCGCACGCAGTCAAAAGGTATTCTGTGCGATCAATCTCTTCTTTTGTCAAGGTCGGGTCTTCAAGTCTATTTAGTAGATGACCAAAAGCCATAGAAAACTCTTCCTGCTCATTATGTATGATCCGAGCAGGATTAACGGTAATCCCGTTGTGTTCAAGTGGCTCATCCCGAACAAGGGAAACATATTCTTCTTCATCAATAGGCATACAGGTCAAGTCTTCAAATTTCCTGCCTTGAAGATCGTTCTCGTATGCCGTAGCAAATATTTGTAGATTGTCTTGATTACTTCTAACCTTCCCTTCAACAATAATCGCGCTCCTTTCTCCATTCCCGCTTGGAGGTGTTTTGACTATATAGATCAGTTTTCCTTCCTGTCTTGCCTTATATGCTGATGCTTTAAAGGCTACCCTTTGTACCTCTTGTCTCATTTTTTCAAATTTGGTTTCTTGGTTTTCTTTTTTTGCAATGCTTGTCATTCTTTCACCAAACTCCACAAGAACATCGTGATCAATGTTTGTTTCTCTTGAAATATCGCCATTCACATGGTCAAAGCCGTAACCGTACCCATTTACGTCTATCACAATAGAGGCATAAGTCTTGTCTCCCGATGGATCACGAAGATCATATCTCCTTAATTCTATGTCGCTGATCGGTGCATCTCCCGTATCAAATCTTTGCACTTGCGGAAAAGGCTCATCTCTTTTTACATCTGCTTCTTTTACTGTCAACATTCTTTCTCCTTATTGTTGTGGTTTTTGTGTGTTTTTGTTTTGGGTCTTCCCCGCTTCTTGCTCACGTTTTCTTCGGTTGTTTTCAAGCACTTTTGCTACCTCAAGGTCGTCATTGTCATTGACTTCTATTTTGATGTCATACAGCCCTTCTTCAACCCTTGTTTCTTCTCCCCTGATGATAACGCCCTCTCCGATCCAAGCTCCTTTTAAAGATATGTTATCTTCATGCTCTACGAGTCCCCCGATCTGTCCTTTTTTGATCTCTACCCCTTCCACAACAAAATCTTGTTTTGCCACAACACGCTTCATTAGATACAGTTCTTCGTCTTGTATAAACTCAATATCGTTGTCTTCGTTGATCCTTTTTTCTTCCGCATCCATATTTACTTTGGTGCTGTCTCCTCTCATTGTTACCTCATCCGTTAGTGCCTCATCGATATAGTTTGGTTCTCTTCCGCTTGCTTCGCATTTACTTGTATAGTGTAAATCCGCAAGCGTGATCCCTGTTTTGCACTGCTTTAGCTTCTCGTGATTAAAGTAGTCTCCGTCTCCGTTGTTTATGTCGTCTCTTATTGTTTCCAAAACCGCTTTTCTGTGTGTATCCTCTGGTGTCCAAACCATAAATTCTGCATCATTGTTGGCATCGTTCTCTGATGTTTTTTTCATCCCCATCTCAGCAAGATATTCTGCTTCTTTATCATTTTGTGTTATATAGTTCACGGACATTGGCAAGTCTTCAACACCTTCTGTTTTTGGTATCTCTACTATATATAGGTAATCTCTCAACTCATTGATCACAGATTGCAGAATATGTTTTCCATCTGCTTCATATTGCGACAAAAATCGTGCGGTATTTTCTGTTGCTCTCATGTCGTAATGTGCTTCTGTGTCCCCCATTTTTGGATAAACAGAGAGGTTAAATTTGTTAATGGTGTCTGTTTCTATATCTGTATAGATCATAACATATTGTTTTGGCGTTCCTTTGGTGTCTGTTGCTTGAATATTTATATTTGGGTATCCGTCGTTTGAAAAGTACAAATTTTTCGTTACACCATCCGTTAGGCAAACAATACTCTCTACTTCCTCTATCTCCTCTCTGCTAATTTTTGTATCATCGCAGAAGACCTCCAATATTGCTTCTTTTATCTCAAATCCCATTCCTCTATGCCCATTATCTGTTACACTTGGAGCTTTTTGTGTTGTTTTTATGGTGAAATACAAGGCGCTTGCCACATCTTCCCCTAAGTAGCTTCTTATGTCCCTTATCGCCTCGTCTCTTATTTTTGCAACAGGGTTGTGATCTACTGTAATCGGTGTTTTGTCTGTTGGTGTTTGAAGTTTTTTTATTGCCATTTTTTCTGATCTCCTTATATGTTTTTTTTGAGTGTATTTCTCTTCGCTTGTTGTTTTTCTTTTGTACTTTCTTTTTTGTTCAGGTTTTCAAGCATGACCTCAACCACTTTTTTGTTTTCTGTTCCTATTACTTTTTGTCCATATTGTTCCAAATCCCTTTTTGCCATTTTTTTCTCAAATGCACTTGGATTGCCGTCAATCATTTTCTGATAAAAGGACACTCTTTTTTGAAACTCCTCAACTGTGTATTTTGCAAGTCCTTCATCCGCAATAAGGTTGCATACGCTTTCTTCAATATCGTCTATCTGCATAGAAGGTGCTTCTGTTTGCTTAACGATAACATCTTTTTCGTTGTCAACAACTATGTTTCCATAGTATGCCCCAGAGATTTCCAGTGGCGAACCTTTTTCTATTGGTACTGGCACTTCATCAGACGATACCCTTTCAAGCTCCACTGCATATCCGCTTATAATTGATTTTTGCGCTTTGGCTTCGATTGCCTTTTCGGTTTCGGTCTGGAGTTCCGTGAGCACAAGTGGTTCTGTCTTATATCCTGCAAATGATATATCGCTTTTTATGTCATTCAATACCTCTTCTTGTGCCTTTTTATCTCCTGTTTTATAGGCTGTTTGATATTTGTCGAAATGACTTCTCATAAAAGATTGATTTAGGATTTCTTCTGTTGCATCCATGATTTTGCTTGCGAGGTTGGCATAATTGCTTCCAACATATATCTCCCTGCATCCGTTTACGGGGTTGATGCGCCCTGCCATCTTATATTTGCTGACATCTATTCCGTTCTCTGCATATACAGCTTCTATGGAAAAATCAGAATGATGTATTGTCTTTCCGTTGTTGCCTACTCCTCCCTCTTCAATAAAGAGGCTTTCTGCTTTTGTGTTTACAAGTCCCCGTGTCATGCCAAGTGCTTTTGCCTTTTCTGAATTTAAGGCTATTTCACTGGCAACTTCTGGTTTCCTTGCCAATACTTTTATTGCAACAGGCGTGTATTCAACTTCCGCAGACACTACAAATACTTTTGGCTCTTTTTGGCAGTCTATCGTTCCTATGAATGGCGCGTCTTCCAGACCTCTTTCGCCCATACTCGCAATCAACATATCCTCTGTATGTGCTGTTGAGATCATTCCATATTCTTTGTTTTGCCAAAGTTCTTTGTGTTCCTTGAGCATTGCCATTGCTTCATACTTGCTATTCGCAAGTATCTCTATGATCTCCTCTCCGTGTTGACTGCCCATTCTTTCTGTCGGATCAAATACGGTAGCTATGTATGAGTTTGTATCTTTTAGATTAGAAATATAGTATCTCATCACATTGTGAGCAATGATGTTTTGTTGGTCAATATAGTCTGGCACTATCCCTTGTTCTTTTTCTTTTTTTTCAAGGTCGTACCTTATGTCATTTATTAGAGAAAGTATTGCGTTTTCCTTCTCTGGGGACTGTTTTTCTTTTGTTATGTAAATGTAATCCCTGCTTCCAACATCAATAAGAAACTCTCCCTCCTTCTTCCAGTTGTTCATTATTGACACTTTTGCTATTTCACATTCTGAATGAAGATCGATAGCCCCTATAACCTTTTCTCCGTGCTCTGCCCTTCTTCCTACTATACCTTCTGCTTCTTCTCCAGAAAGTCCGAGCTTTACCTTTTGCTGTATCATTTAAGCGACCTCTTCTTCTTTGTTCCTGATATTGTATCACAGAGGTAAAGTAGGAAAAGTCAAAATGCCCTCTTTTTTTGGCTAAAATATTCAAAACCTTATGGATACCGTAAGGCTTATGATGCGACGTAGAGCACTTTGGTTTGATACTGAATATACATCCAGAGAAGAAACATTTTTCCGAGGCTTTCACGGTCATCCCTTTACATGGAAACCCCTTATCCTTGGTTTTTCTTTTCATTGATGAGAACAAGCTTAACTTTAAAGCCTTTAGTTTTATGAGGGATGCTGTTGACTTGTCCCTCAAAAAGAGTGAGGTTGAGGAATTCAGGGTTTCTAAGCTATAATTATTATTGTGAAAGCACTTTTTGGAAAAATAGGTCACGAGGTGCACATAGTTGAAGCTACAACTATTGGGCTTTATTGTTATTATAAAAGGAGCAGTTATGACCAGAATAACTATTGAAAACACATCTATACTCAAGAATAACCCCGTTTATAAAGTGCTAAACTGCTTATCAATCCGAGAACTTCAAGCTATTCTATTTGAAGGGTTTAAGTCAGCATTGATAGTTGGTATCCCCGTTTTATGGATTGCCTTGGTTCTTCAACATTATGGTTTTCTACCAGACTTCCAGTCCGTTGTAGAAAGTATGAGTGTTGTTTTGCACACAGAGAATGAAATAGGCAATCTCCCATTCTCCACAAGGTTGTTTTTGTTTATTGGATTTGCGTGGGCTCTTTATGCACTTTTGGTAGTTGGACATTTCTTGATAGCAATGCTAATATCCCCATTGAAAATTTTACTTTTAAGGGCGGAAAACTAAACGGTTGAAACAACAATATTGTCTGAATATTCTCTCGTAGAATAAGACAATAAGTACACAGTAGATGAAAACGATTACGGAAAAGAAGAGTGGGCGAAACAGATATGCCTATGGCACACCACAACCCTTGCACTAAGCAAGGTGTGTCTCAATTACCTATATTTTATGATTTTTTTCAAATATTGTTTTCAAAAGCGAAAACTTGCTTTAAAAAAATGGTAAAATACTTTTTATAACTCCAATAAAGAAGGACATCTATGAGAAAAACTATTGCAGGAGGGCTTCTTGTTGCCCTTATCAGCACATCTGCTCTCATGGCAGGGAAGAAGGAGATCACTATTGATCTTACAGACCAGAAACTTACCGCGCTTGAGGACGGCAAGGTCATTTTTGATACGCCTGTATCGACTGGGCGTGTCGGATACGAAACTCCTACTGGAGACTTCAAAGCCTATGCAAAGAAAAAACACAACCGAAGCACATTGTACCCAATCAGAAAAAACGGCAAGCGTGGCGGGGCAAAAATGCCTTACACTATTAGGGTGACGGGTGCATACACCATTCACGAAGGAACTCTCTGGAAAGACGGTGAGGGCAACGCGTATCCTGCAAGTCATGGATGTATTAGGGTTGGCAAAGATGTCGCATCAAAATTCTACAAGTGGACAGACATTGGTACGCCAATCAAAATCGTTGGGAAGACCCCCAAATATTCGACCGCTTTCTATAAAAAATGCCAAAAGTTGATCAGAGAGCGCTACTACAATGACTATCTTGAGTGGGGAGATCACTACTTTGATCCTGAGTTCACCTCCATTGTTTACCAAGAAGGAGACCTTGACTACTTGGAGAAGCTCTAATATGGGCTTTTTTCCTATCTATCTTTCTGGGGCGATTGCAACTTTTGGTTTGATCTTCTTCTTGAACAGGAAACTTTCAAAAGCACTTGAAGAAGAGTACAAAGATGCTCTTGTTTCGCCAGAGAATGAGGGGATAGGTCTCCCTTTTGCTCTTGCATTATCGCTCCTTAGTTGGGTTGGCTTCTTTGGTGTTCTTATTGGTTCTCTTGTTGCCGACTTGGTATCAACTGACAAGTTTAGATATATCAATGCCCTTTTTAAGCATGGTCGCTCTCCAAAGGAATAAAAGTGACAATTATTGATGCCGAATATTCACACAAAGACATCTCTGTTCTCAAAGACACCATCTCTTCACTATTTGATTTTTTTTCTCTTTGTGACGATGGTTCTCCCATTATTGACTATGGTGTTTCTGTGCTTGTTTTTGGGAAAGACAAGATCACAAATACTCCAGTGAGGCTTCTTGTTTCATCTGGGTTTTCTTGGCAAAAATCTGTTGATGTTGGGATATACAAAAACAGGACTCCAAAACATCCTCAAGAGCAGGAGAGGTCTCTTGTCGATGCGGATTTTATATTTTATGATGCACTCTCTTTTTATACCTCTTCAAACAACCCGCCAAGAACACTTCCTCTCGATATTTCTGTAAAGCTTAGGGACTTTTTTAATATTTCCGAATAACGGGGATATTTGTTATAATATATTATATTAAACACTGCCTACTTCGGCATTTGTGTATAATTTCTAAAAACTATCATAGAGGAGAACAGGATGGAGTTTACTATCAATAAAAAAGAAGCATTTGATACACCAGAAGAGCTTATCAAGGGTGTTGCCGATGCAAACAGGGAGCAAGCCAATCTTGTTCTTGCAGAGTGTGGTCGAGACCCTTTCCCCGTTAGTGGTGACTATGGGCTTGATGGAGACGTTTTTCATCCTGTTCACCAAATGTCCGCTATCACAGAGCTTGCGACTAACCTTGGGATCAAAATCTCCGATGCGGTAAGATATAGCGTCAATAATCACGGCGAAGAACTCATCTACAATCTTGGGGAAGATTTTTCCGAAAGTTATAAAAAGAGTCTTGTTTCCGCTATCCTTGGTGTTCAATATTTTGTCAAAGATGCTGTTTCTCAATTTTACAGCAACAAAGTCGGTCGCGTTATGGAGGAAAACTATGGTCATCTTGAAGATATTGAAGATCGTATCGAAGCAAAAAAAGAAGAGGTTATAGAGGATGTATATGACAATCTCTATATCGCCTCCCCTAACGGTCAGGCTGATTACCTCGTTCTTAGATGGGGGGCGGACTATGGTACGGGCAGAGAAGACATGAGTTATGCCCCCCTTGAGCTTTCCGCTGATCTGGATAAAGTTATTGACTATGAGGTATTTGCCGATAAAGAAACTGACGTTGCTTATCTTCCAAATGAAATTGTTTCCCTGTCTCTCTTTGGAGAAAAGATAGAAACAAATGAAAGTGACCCTGATGATCTTATCTCGAAAAAATTGTACGACGGGCTAAGAGACTTTATCCACACCTCCTTCCTCCCGTCTGAGGAGGATGATGATAACTATTCATTGACAATGACACTTTCCGATACTGCTCCTCTTTTTACGGAAAGCAGACCTTCTTATGTCGAGAAAATTTCTTTGGTTGCTCCCCTTGTGTATGAAAACAGTGTTGAAGATGTTGCCTCCAACACTCTCCGTGCAAACCAGTATCAGGCAGACATGGTTCTTGCGGGAATGGTTGGTTTTTCTGATACGGAGGGCTATGCCGTCAAAGTTGAGGGGCTTGACCTATACAACAATACGCTTGACTGTGATTTTCAACTCAAAGATATTGCAGAAAAGTTCCTGAACGAGAACGGGATCACCTTTGCCGACCTGATTAGAACAGGGAGCATCTTTCACGATAAAGAGATATTGTATCCAAGAGAAGCTATCATGGGTTATCTTGAAGAGAGAAGGGCTCAGCCATCAAGTGAGAACTGTCCGCTTTGCAGTGACAATACTGTTACCATGAGCGCTATTCTTACCGCCTATACCGAATATGTCAGAGACAGTATCATCTCGTTTGTGGACGAAAAAACCATGATAAACGATGAGAAACTTGAAAGCGATCATATTGTTTATGACCACCTCTTTTTAAGACATCTTCATGGATACGACACCACTTTGAAGCTTTCACTTCCGAGCAGAAGTTTCACCCTTAATGAGATGGTTAACAGAAAAAAGCCTATGGTTGAGTTTGTCCCAAGAGAAAATTTTGTCTCTTCTCTTCACCTTGAGGACTTCTCTGTTTATGGTGTGGTAACGCTAAATGGTGAGGACAAGACAGAGTTTGATCTTGCAAGTATTGGCGAGAGCATCTCTATTGATGATCTTGTTGAGGGCTACGATGACCTTGAACGAAAAGCGAACGAGGTTCTCTATTCTGCATATAGAAACTTTCTTGTAGAGAGCGACGATTTTCGTGTTTCATTTGCTCCTTCGACTGGATACAAGCCAGACCCGATCGTTCTGGCTCACCCAGACGCAAAAGAAGCGCTCAAGGAAAATGCACATTCAAGAGAGCAGAACAAAACCAACACAAAAAAAGATACACCAGATACCCCTTCCCCAAAATAGTCTTTTGGGTGAGATGTTGTCCTTTGTGTTACTTGTGTTTTTTACTATAATTTACTAATTACTTTCATGGAGAAATATGATGGCTGATACTGGCATAGAGCTTCCTCTTGACCACTATATTGATACTGTCTTATCACAGGTTGGCTCGTTTGAGCAAAACGCTCAACTTACTTACCCAAGTGTCACAGACTATAAAGAGAACCTCGCCCTTGTGATGAACACCATTCTCACTGGTGAAAAGGGCATTACCATCTCCTGTGATTTTGATGCGGACGGTATTTTCAGTGGTATCAATGCTTGGCTTGCAATCAGCAATATGTATAGGGTTCTCCGAGGGGAAGGCGCTGAGAACTTGGCGAAAATCTCATTTACCGACAGACAAAACTCTTTCGGTATGACAAAAGAAGAGTATGACAGTCACATTGAAGAAAGTGATCTTGTTATCACTGTTGATATGGGCTCTGATCTTCCATTTTTATCCGAAGAGCTCAAGGGCAAACTGGTTGTACTCGACCATCACCCTTCCAAAAACAGATTTTCGTTCGTTCTTAACCCAAACACGGGAAGACCAGAGGGTTCTGAGGATTACAGTACAAGTGGCGGACGTGTCGTCTATGATTTCTGTGTCAATATGGACAGGGCTTTTAGACATCATGTTCCAGAGTACGACAAGCGTTTTCCTGTTGGAAGCCCAGACACACCCTATTCTGCAAGCAGGTTTTATGAGAGCTTAAAAGTTTTTGCAGGGATTACACTTGTTTCTGATATGGCAATCCTTGATAGAGAAAACAGAGAGTTTGTTGAGGATGCCCTTTCGATTATCAAGAAAGACCCAGAGAGATTTCATTTTTTTAGTTCGCTCTCCGATATAACCACGAGAAATCTCTCCTTTGAGATTATTACTCTGGTAAACGCTATGAGTCGAATGGAGCAAGACCTTCACCTCGTTAAGGACTGGATCATTTCAAGTGGCAATGAAAACTATGCAGAGTGGGAAAAACTGAACGAAGCGATCATTAACAACAACACTGAAAAGAAAAAGATCGTAAGTAAGGCGTTTAGAGAGTTTTTGGCTACAAAAATGTCAGACAATGGGGAGTCTCTCCCTGTTGATCTACTCTTCTTGGAAAAACAACCGATCGGGATACTTGGGCTTATTGCAAACAAGGTTGCTTCTGCCCAAAATAATAAGCCAACTATTGTATGTGGCATAAAGAATGATGGCAATGTCGTACTTTCTGCTCGCGGGAAAGACGTAAAAGACACCCTTACTTCCATCGTTGAGAAGAGTGGGGGTCATCAAGATGCTTGTGGAGGCACTATTGAGGTTTCAGAAAACTCTACTCCACATGATGAAGTAAAGTCACTAAGAGGAGACCTTGCTTCCTATTGTGAACAGAATAGTCACAAGTTTTTGGATGTTTACCCAACAGAGGTTCTTACTGATAGAGCTTTGTCTCTTCCTGAGTTTATCAAGGTTAGAGAGCTTTTCAAGGACAAGGCAAATGGCGTTGACTTCTATAAAGGCATAAAGGTTGCCGTTGAAGACTTTGCAATTATAGGCAACGCTGAGCACACAAGACTTACCAAGAGTGGATGGGCAAATCTCTATATCACAGACAAGAACAACCCCGATCCAACAGACAAGGATATTCTATCGTTCTGGGTTGACGCACAAGAATACAATTTGGCTGACTTCGATAAGGAAGACACCGTATTGATTTTTGACCTTACTGTAAATGATGACCTAAGTTTGTTTTCTATAACAACCAAAGACGCACTTAGTCGCGTGACATATCTAATCGAAGAAGCCGAAGTTCTGGATGTTCGTCTTGAAAAACCAGAAGTCAAGAGCGATGTGCTATTGAAACCCGAAAACAGTGAACTTATCCCGACCGAAAGAGAAGGGGTGTATCTTGCAGAGCACTATACTCCTGAGCTTGTCCAGTCTCACCCAGAAGCATATTTTGTATTCGGAGATAATCTTGAAGGAAGAGGGAAAGGCGGTCAAGCGATTATCAGGGGTTACAACTCCATTGGCGTTCCGACAAAAAGAGCACCTTCTATGAGCGAAGGTTCTTTCTTTAGCGATCAGCAGGATGAACAGCAAGCTATTATCAGAAGCCTGTCGGAAGTCGGCATAAAATACAAGGAAGGATACTCCATCGTTTTCCCGCTTGACGGTCTTGGAACAGGGAGAGCAAAAATGGAAGAGAAGTCTCCCAAGCTTTTTGAAATGATGAACGAAATTATTGGGAAAAATTTTACTGTCGAGTATAGAAAATTCAATCAAGGCAAAAAGATTGAAACAAAAACAGAGGAAAATCAAAAAGAGACTAAAGAAAAACGCTATAATACGAAAACAAGGGCAAATGCGCAAAAGCGCAACATCAAACCTTAAATTCCCGCAATGGAGACTTTTTATGTATCTACTTCCAAAAGCAAGAGCTCTTTCTGCCTCTCTTTTGCTCACTGCCGTTTTCTCAACATCTTCTTTCGGGGGGTTGTTTTCCAGTGATCTTCCATTTTCTGAAAAAGAGGTGGCACAAGAGATCGTCAAGCAGGCTAAAGCAAACGATATTGACACACGCATACTTTTTACACTTGCAAGCACAGAAAGCGATTTTAAACCACTCAGCATAGCCATAGAAACCTCACCCGCAAGAGCGGAGATATTAAAATCTCTTGCATCTAAAAATATAGAGGTCACGGCGGGTAAGACATTTCACTCAAAGATAGCTCTTGTTACCCTTTATCCTAAAGACTACCCAACTGCCGTATTTCTCATAACAAAACTTGAAGAGCTTGGGTTTACTTATGATGTCGGTCTTATGCAAGTAAATACTTGCAATTTTTGCCTCTCAGAGACCAAGAAAATGCTTGATCCCAAATCAAACATAGAGAAAGCTACCAAACATTTCAAGGTGTGCCAAAAGGAGTTTAGCTCAATAAAGCTACAAGTGGAGTGCTATAATAGGGGCGCGGGCAACCTAAGAAAGATGCTAAAGAAGGGTGGAAATTATTTTCCTTACTGGAAAAGATATAAGGAACACTGGGATCGCTACTTTGATTAGCAGTACCTCTTTTTTCGCCTGATGCGTTATTTCCATACACCAAAGTATGATTTTCTTTGATTTGTCTTGTTTTCAAGATAGATGAAGTCATCAAAGTATTTTCTCTCTTCACCAGTTGGGACAAAATCTTTATCTGGTGCTATGGTTCTAAGAAATGAGAACTGTGCCCCTTCCCTTATGTAGTTTGCTATTTTTGGGGGATATTTTACAAGTGTTTGCTTTCGTCTATTTTTTCCGAGTGGTTGCAGAATGTCTTTTTCGTCAAAAAACTTTTGTGGCTTCTGTATTCTTAGCCCCGCGAATACTTTTTCATCAAAAACAAAGTATCCTTCAAGAACTCTTATAATACTTTCTTTTTGTTTTATTACCTTTTTTTTGATTAGGTATGAAACAACATCTGATATTGTACGTTTAAAAGAGTCATCTATAAATCTAAAATCAATAAACTCAAGCTCCGAACATTCAAGCTTCATGTTCGCTTCTCTTATTTCTTTTAGTATTTCATTTATGTCTTTGGTTTTTAAGCCGTATGAATTTTTTTGAGCCACTTTAAATAGCGTCTCTAAATCCTTAAAAATGGCAATACTTCTCCCAAGTACCATCCTGTCTCCCCCTCTTTCTCTGTGTTTTTATATCTGGTCTCTCCAAATATATACTGGTTGATCATCGTCATCTTTCGAGCTAAAAGTTTCTGGATTGTGTCTTAGCAATAGTAGGTATATCTCTTTGTATTTCTTGAACATTCCTTCAATATGGTATCTTGCGTAAAGTAACACCGTACCATATAGTGAAAATTGAACAAAATCAAGCTTTGCCCTCATATTATCAAGATTTCCAAACAAGAAGAAGCCTGATACAAGAAAGAGTATAGAGCCAAAGATCATAATATATGTGTTATATTTTTTTGCTCTGTCGTAGGTTTTGAATGGTTGAAGAAAATACAACATAGCCTCTATTGTAGCAATCCATGCTATTCCGAGATATATATATTTATATATAAAAATAAGATATAAAATCCCAATTACAGAGAATATCCACCAGTATTTTTTCAAAAGAAACTTTCTTGTGTCCACCCTTTTTATTTTGAACTCTTTGATTGTTTCTTTTCCGTTTTCACCCCTTACATATTCCCGAAAAATTAGTGGGGAATTTTCGTTCCCGTTTTTGTCCTTCCCGATAATGCCCTCTATCTTCTTTACCTTACTAAAATTTTCAGACAGGTTTGTATAGTACGTTTTCGACATCTTTCTTCCCCCAAAGCATTGGTTTAAAATATTGTAACAGATGTTTTTTTTGAACTTCCTTAAAATCCTTTAAAATGATGACAAGCAATAAGACTATCTGTTTTGTATTACTTTATAAATATGATATGATGACATCAGAACTACTTATTTCAATAAAGAGGAAAATATGCGAGATACTTTTGGGAACTTCGGAAAGCCTTTGACAAATGGCACACCAGACAACATTCCATCAAGTGCCTCATTTAAGCAATATTTGTGTGCTAATAATATAGAAGACTATCCTTTTACCTATAAGGAAATCAAGCTCCTTGTTGATGCTATTCCAGTAAATGCTCTGCCTTCTTTAATAAAAAAAGCCAACATTTTCCTTCCTATCCGCGCAGAGGAACTTCTTGAAAACGGCTATCCTCCCTCCATAGTTAAGTTTATGCAGTTTATAAGAAAGGCAATCCCCAATAAGCCAAACATTAGCAATTCCATTGATACAATCAATGGTTCTGACAACCCTGATGAAATGTTAAGGCATTTTTATACCGCCTATCTTGTTTTTTGCAAAGGAACTGAAAGAAGACTTCACTCCTCCGTATTGGAAAATGGGAAGTCATCACTTAGTGACACACTTTCCTCTTTTCAAAACAAAATGATCCCCTTTTTATACACTTCGTTTGACGCTCCAGACAGTGAAGGCGGACATACTATATTAAAGCCAACTTCTTTTTGCAATATACTCTCAGGCATGGAAGTTTTTGACAAATACATACATACAAAAATAGTAGAACCATTGTTTTACATTTCTCATTTTAAGTATGCAACAAAAGAGAGTGTTTTGCCCCTATCAAAAAGGGCTGAAAAGACGGACATAGACAAGCACCCAAGAAATATTTTTGACATTGTATCCGAGTGCGAAAAACCTCTTTTCCCAGAGAGGCATGGAATTGTTTATCGCCCTTTTGGTTCACATATCGAGAGTTCTGATCTTGAGCCAATTTTCTATGGTGGTGAATTTGGGAAATATGTTAGTAAACAAGAAAGACTGGAACTTCTCGATCATTGTTACGATAGTGTGCTCGACCTATCAAGGGTTCTTTCCCTCCTACTCTCCCCAAATCATCCATCAAATCTTGGTTTACAATCGCTCTCTTTGGCGATAGGCAGTCGTGCAACAGGAAAAAGAAAGTCTTTTTATGATGAAAAAAATAATATGGTCATTATTCCAAAAGGAGGAAGCGGTGGGAATTTTGCACACAACATATTTGAGTATTATGACAATCTTTTAGGAAGCGTTGAGTTTCATAGAACACAAAAGGGCATTGACGGAACTATATATGACTATGAACTTGTTTCTTCTGGAAAGCCTATGTCTATGCAGTCTTCCATTGACCTAAAGGCTAATATGGTTTATTTTATTGAGAACGATCCTGATTGCACAAATACAGATATATTGTCGATAGCAAATGCTCAAAAATATTTGTATGAACTTTCTCAATCAATACAATATAAAAATCCAGACAACAAGACTTACGATAGGGTTGTTGAACTAAAAGAACTTCTTTTTGGGGGGCTTTCTGACACGCTTTCTTCCTTTGAAAGATCGGAGGCTATGGAAGAGCTTTCCACGCTTGAAAACAAAATGGAATTAACTGCTCTATATAGAAATGCTCTTCTTTTAGATAGCGCACACTCTTCTGGTCGTTATTTTTCTCTTGCTTCCACGATGTGCGCGTATGCTTTTGATGCCTATTTATTAGATAAGCTTGACAAAAAGGAGTGGAGAAACGACTTCCTTGTATCCTCTGAAAAAAAAGACCTTTGGATTGATGTATGGGATCAATATAAGGAGGAGTTGGTTGTTGCTTCGCCATGTCCGACAGACAAGGAGAGAAAAAGCTTCAATGAAAAGTTTGATCTTTTTTTATATTCTATTCTACATTCAAACAAGGATGGTGTATCTCCTATGCACAATATTTCAATTAGGTTGTCCGATCTTCAAAGTAGAAATATTGATAAAAAAGAGACAAGCATACATAATAAAAATAAAAACTCGAAACAAAATAATATTGTCAACGACGGAAAACTTAGACCAAAACTACTTTAGCCTTTTGATATAATATCACGGAACTATAAACGAACGCCCCAAAGGTACTTTTATGACCTCATTAGAAACTTTTAATAATATGTCTCGTCCAGAACTTGTTTCAGTTATAAGTTCCTATATTCGATACATTGAAGTCCTTTCTTCTCAAAATAATATTTATGAGCTTTCTGACTATATTGCATTTTACAGGACAGACAATCCTTTTCATAAGGGAAATATCGCAACAATGGACAGGTCTTCGATCTTGGAGTACGCAAAAGAGCTTGAGCGCAACCTCTCCAACTACCTTTTGTCCATTGCCCCTCTTTTGCCACAAAAACCTCTTTCTTTGGACAAATACTATTTGTCATCCGAATATAAAAGTTCGCCATATATCTCTCCTTCTCAGGCGGAAACGCTAATTCGACATCAGAATTT
>Ga0256843_1001724_pt1 | contig 16787 bp, 16 predicted proteins | sample AlvinellametaG_FD_191572 | JGI IMG/M metagenome (GOLD analysis project Ga0256843, IMG submission 191572) | Pompeii worm associated microbial communities from hydrothermal vent at the East Pacific Rise, Pacific Ocean - Alvinella | ecosystem: Host-associated > Annelida > Integument > Unclassified ... | reverse complement strand
TAATTACCTTTTTTCTTTGTTTAAGTATAACATATTTTGTAAAGTATGAGTGTTAAGTAAGTGTTGTGAAAATTTGTAATCTAGAAAGGTGGATGGGGTAGAGGGATTCGAACCCACACGATACCTTACCGATATTTCTCTACATTTCTCCACATAAGCCCTTGTTTAAAGGTCTGTAACAAATGAGCTTACCGACATTTATTTACATTCCAATAAAAGTACATTAGCACGAGATTAGCACGAGAATTTTCTAAGGCTGACATAGCTACCCATATTTAGTACAACAAGTTTTTTTATTGGTAATCTATAAATCTTTTGCCTTATGTTATAAGTTGAATATATCATGAAATAACTTTAAGTGCCTTCAGAGCATTTATTTTAAAATCATCAACATACTTCTTAGAATTGTTTTTAATTTTATTTATGTCTTTTTTTGAAAGCCATTTAGTCTTTGTGTATTTTTCAGTTTGGATTTTTTTAGTATTGTTAGTGATATATCCAAGTAATATAATTCCAGGTACTGTCTGATTGGCACTATCCGTAAATGAGTATGTAGCTATTGGAATAGCATTATTTAAAATTTTAATATTTATTCCAAAATCTTCTTTATAAGTTCGAATGGCAGTATCTTCAAATGTTTCATTAAGAGAAATCTGTCCACAACCAAATTCCCAAACATTAGGAAACCTTTTTTTAGTTTCTGGTCTAAGAGCTGCTAATACTTTTGTTTTTTTATTGTTTAAACATATCAAAGCTACATGTACTTCAGAAACTTTATCTAAGTCTATTTCGTGGTTAATTTCTTTAGTAGAACTTATTGCCTTATTGATTATATCTTCAATATCATCTTTTTGATTTATATCTTGAAATATTTTTTCAAGCTTTTCTATCTTTTCAAGTTGTTTCTTTTTTATTTTCTTTTTAATTATTTCTATTTTTTCATCATCAAAATGTTCATCATACAAGAAAAGACTCTCTTGATTCCATTTTTCACTATACCAGACTATAGGATATTTATGATTTCTCCATATTCCCTTTAGTGCTTCATAACCTATAATATTAAGATTTTTATCTATACTGCCATTTTGACCATTTATTTTATAGCGATCTTTAAGTAGTTGTCTATTTTTAAAAAGTAAATAAGCTAATTTTGCTCCTACTGCAATAACACTGTGATGAGAATATTTTGAAATTCTAAATCCTAAATCTATTTCAAATCCTAAGAAATCAGGTTTATTTAGAAATAGGCTTGCATTGCCTTCGTAAGGTGGTGTGAATATTATATTAGTAGCTTTTGTATTGGAATTAGCAGTATTAGGATCTAAATTTCTTTCATCGATAACATCAGCAATCCAAACTGTTGTTTTTATAAATAATCTATCATAGTAGTGTGATTTGTTTTCTAGTCTATTTTCAACATTTTTTACAACTTGATTTAAATAAGGTAAACATTTAAATAGTTCTGTTTTTTCAGTGACTTTTAAATAAAATAATACTTCATCACCAATAAATTTCCATACTTTTGAATTTTTCAAAGGACTATCTTCATTTATTATTTGTTTTGTAATATCTTCATAAAAATCTTGAAAAGTTTTATGCCAGCTATAATTTCTTATTTTATATTCTGTAGCATTTGCTAAATCAAAAGATAAGAAAAGGTATATTCCACCTCTATCTTCTTCTTTGTCTGTATATACACGAGATAATTCTTTATTACTATTAAGTTTAACAGTTAATTTATCTTGTAGATTCTTTACCACTTAAATATACCTAACCACTTTCCTCTATTTGAAGCAGCTTGTTCAGATACATCAAAATAATCGGCAATAATACTTATATCACATTTACCATTTTCGCTATTATCATTTACTATTTCAGCATATTTATCTTTTGGCATTAATAATGCAGCTGCAAATTCATGAGCATCATACTCTTCTTCTGAATATCCACTTCTAGCATAAACTGTATCTTCATAATCTTCAGTTTTTTCCCATTTATCTTTATTTAGAAATCCCATATGCAAGAATAGATGACCTAACTCATGGGCAAGAGTAAATTTTTGTCTTTTTTCTGATGAATAGTTGGAATTATTTAATGTAATAATAAAGCTATCTTCAGTTTTATTTATTTGTCCATCTCTATCATCAAATAAATCTTCCTCAACAATTTGACCTTCTAAGTCTTTCGTAACAAATTCTTTTAATTGCTCTAATGTAATAGGTGCACTAAGATTAGCTTCTTCTCGTATAATTTCAACAAGTTCATTTATATGCTTTCGTCTAGTTTTTGTCATATTAGTTTCCTCCAATTACTCATTAATTACCCCTGCAATTTCCCTAAAGCTATCAAGTCCAGCTTCCAAATTTTCTATTATATCAAGAGCAAGTATATCAGGGTCTGGTAAATTATCTAAATCGGCTAAACTTTTATCTTTTAACCAAAATATATCTAGGCTTGTTTTGTCTCTTGCTATTATCTCATCATAAGTGAATTTTCTCCATCTACCCTCTGGATTTTCTTCACTGTAAGTTTCTTCTCTTTTGTGTCTGTTTGTAGGGTTGTATAGTTTTATGAAGTCTTGTAAATTTTCAAGCTTCATAGGGTTCTTTTTTAGTGTGAAATGTATGTTAGTTCTAAAGTCATAAATCCATATATCTTTTGTCCAAGGATTTTTACTTGCTGGTTTATTATCAAAGAAGAGTACATTTGCTTTTACCCCTTGTTTATAAAATATTCCAGTAGGTAGTCTAAGTATTGTATGAAGCTCTGTAACCCTTAAAAGCTCTTTCCTTACAGTTTCACCAGCACCACCCTCAAAAAGTACATTATCGGGCAATACAACTGCCGCTTCACCAGTTGTTTTAAGCAGAGTTCTTATGTGTTGCAAGAAGTTAAGCTGTTTATTTGAACTTGTAGCCCAAAAGTCTTGACGATTATAAACTAAGTCTTCTTTTTCAACTTCTCCCTCTTCATTTGTAAAAGTCATTGAACTCTTTTTACCAAATGGTGGATTTGCTAGGACATAGTCGTATCTTACACCCTCATCAGATATAAGTGCATCATTTGGAGAGATAAAGCTTTTTCCATCTATCTCACCAATATTATGAAGAAACATATTCATAAGTGCCATTCTTCGAGTATTGGCAACTATCTCATTTCCATAGAAAGTTTTATTTTTGAGAAACTCTTTCTGTTCTCTATCTAAATCGTGATTTTTAACTATGTAATCATAAGCAGCTAAGAAGAAGCCACCAGTACCACAAGCAGGGTCTATAATAGTTTTGTTTGGTTCTGGTTGTACACAAGCTACCATCGCTTGGATGAGTGAACGAGGTGTAAAGTATTGACCAGCTCCACTTTTTGTGTCATCTGCATTTTTCTCTAGCAAGCCCTCGTAAATTTTACCCTTTAGGTCTGCTCCAAACATTGCCCAGTTTTCATTATCTACCATTTTTATGAGTTTAGATAGTTTAGCTGGATCTTGGATTTTGTTTTGGCTTTTTGTAAAGATTTGACCGAGTATCCCTTTTGCTTTGGAAAGTTCTCTTAGAAGTTTAGAGTAATGCACTTCAAGTTCATCTCCTCTTTTATCGGCTAAGCTTTCCCATTCATAACCCTCTGGCACAAGTAGAGGTCTATTGTATGGTGGTTTTGTATATTCATCGGATAGTTTTAAGAAGAGTAGATATGTGAGCTGTTCTAAGTAGTCACCGTAACCGACACCATCATCTTTTAGGATTGTAGCAAATCCCCAAACTTTTGATACTACACTTGCTGTATTATGTTCACTCATTTTATTTATCTCTCTCTTGTTTAATTCTTTCTAACAGCTTTTCAGCACTCTCATACTTTGGATTATTTTTTATATCTTCTAACTCTTTTTTAGTCAATAATTTACCTTCAAAAGCTTTTTTAAGTATGCTTTGTCTTAATGCCTCTGATTTTTGCAGTGAAGCTTTTATTGTCTCTTCTATATTGTCACAAACAGATAACCTTAACTCTATTTCTTGAACTATTTGATTTTGTTCTCCTATTGAACAGATAGGGAATGGCAAATCTTGAATGATTCCCATTGTTATAATATCCATAGTTGCACCATGTGAATGAATTCTGTAAATAGCTTTTAGAAAACTACTTTCAAAATAATATTTAAATAACTTAGGAATATAATATCTTTTATGTAAATCAATTTTTATTAAACGAGGGTTTATTAAGCCATCCTCAATACTATCAGGAAGAATTAGTACTTTTCCTATCGTACCTACTAAACTAATTAATATATCATTTGGCTTAACTTTACAACTATTTAACTCTTTGTATTTTTCCTCATTAACATAATAGTTACCATAAGATGGATTTCCTGCAATAACTTGTTCTTGTCCATAAATTTTATATCCTGTTTCTGTGTAGAAAGATTTTTTTAGTGCAGAACCAAAAGGACCAGCTTTCATTGCATTATCTTCAAATGATATTAGGTTGTCTATTTTAGTCCAAGCCCAGTACTTATTCAGGTTAGAAAGCTCTGATAAATCTTTATCAGATAAAGGATTTAGAATTTTTTGTTTTCTTGGTTTTTTTGGTTTAGGTCCATCTTTATCATTTTCTTCCCACTCTTTAACTCTCTCTTCCCACTCTTCAAGCTGTTTTAAATAATGTTCTTCTCGCTCTTTTTTTATATCTTCAAGAAGTTTATTTGCTGTTGGTAAATCAGTTTGTTTCTCTCTCCACTCTTTTGTCAACTCTCCCTCAAAAGCTTTTTTAAGTACTGCTTGACGGTAGATTTTTAGTTTTTGTTGTGCTATTTTTAAGTTTTGTATTCCATTATCAAGTTCTGAAAATAATTGTTCTATTTTTGAGACTATTGCTTTTTGTTCTAGGAGGGGAGGTAAAGGTACTTTAGATTTTTCTATATCTTGATAATGTCTTGCATAACCTTTATCTTTAATTTTCAGTGCTATTACTTCTGTAAATATTTTTAATAATTTAGGTTCAAATGAATATTTTAATTCAAGTACCTTAACCCCATCAGCACCAGGAGCAAATGGAAAATTTATAAGTTTAACAATTTTTGTATGGTCTCCAAATACTATTGCAGGTAATTGACACTCAACAATTTTTGTTTGATCATCGGTATATCCACCTATAAGTTCTTGACCCTGATCTATAACTGGTATGGCACCATTTTTTAAATATTCTTTTTGTTTAATTTTTTTTGTATTTATTGTAATCTTTTTTACAATATCTTTATAGTTTAATTCTTTCCAATCTTTTCTCATTAAGCCGCCAATACTTCATTAAGTTCATCTATAATCTCATTCATATTTTCTCCAAATAGTTGCCACATTTTACCTCTACCACCCTCTGCATCAAATGGTGTATAGTCTAAGTCATCCACTTCAATATGAAAACTATCGGTTATGTGTTTTTTTATCATTCTTAGCCAATCCATTTGCTCTTGGTTAAATTTAGTCTGTCCTGCTTGTTTTTTAAAGAGCCAATCTTTAAAGTTTTTATCTATTGTGACATCATAGCCAGTTAATTGGTCATCTATACTATTCAGTCTTCTAAGCAGTGAAACTAATGCTATAAGTTCACTTTTTGGACTATCAGGGTTTACTTCTTCTATCTGTCTGTAAGCATCCCAAATATAAGTTGGGGCTAGAGTTGGTTTATTTGCTTTGAGGTTTTCCAGTAACTCTTTTATCATTTTTGAAGTGATTGTTCTTCTGTTATAGGGTTGATTATAGAAGATTTTAAGAGCTGTTATCTCATCTTTATGCTCTGTGAGATAATCGCTAAATTCTTTTATTACTTCATTTGCTTTATCTGTTGAGTCTGTATCCCATGTGGCTTTAGTGACTTTATCTAAGTTTACTGTATCTATTATCTGCTCATGTACTTTTCGTACATTTTCGATGTAGTCATTTAGCTCTCCATTGAAACTGCTTGAAGCTTCTCTTATAAGTTCTTCTTGCGATGTTTCTTCGATACTATCAGGGTCGTAAGCATGTAGTAAGTCTTTAACTATGTTGTTAATAGTCTTACCACCACTAAGTTCTGTAATTTTTTCTTTTTCATCATCATTAAGTTGTCTATCTAACCGAATAAGTCTATTTGCTAGTGAAGTAAATAGGTCTTCATCACTTGCACCCATCATCACTGCACCAAGTAAATCTTTAAGTGCAATAGATGGTTTTCTCTCTAGTGGTCTTGAGTCTGTCTTTTTAGATTTTGTTGCACCTATGGCATCTACTATAACAAAGTGGGTTTTTACATTTGCTGTTTTACTTACTCTTTTTAGGTCATCATCATGTATAGTTCTTGAGCCTCTTCCTATCATTTGCTGGAAATAGTTTGTGCTTTTAACATCTCGCATAAAGAGTAGTACTTCAAGGGGTTTGATGTCTGTTCCTGTAGCTATCATATCAACCGTTACAGCTATTCGAGGGTAGTAAGCATTGCGAAATTTATTTATAACCGATTTTGGGTCTTCATCAATCTTGTAAGTTACCTTTTTACAAAACTCATTACCCTCTCCAAACTCTTCACGAACCATATTTATGATATCATCTGCATGAGAGTCTGTTTTGGCAAAGATAAGAGTTTTTGGTACTTCATATTCTCCATTTTCATCATAACGATTTGGAAATATTTTTGGTAAATTTTCTTTGTAGGCTCTTATGATATTTCTTATTTGACTTGGGTTTACTATGTCTTTGTCTAGTTTATTTGGTGTATAAGTTTCATCTTCATCCAGTCTTTCCCACCGTTTTTTACGAGATAGTTTTTCTCTTTTATCTACGAACTCACCAGCTTTTATCTTTGAGCCTTGTTTGGTAATCTCTGTTTCTATCAAGAAGACATCATAGGGTACATTAACACCATCAGCTACTGACTCTTCATAGGTATATTCACTCACTACATTTTCATTGAAGAAACCGTAAGTTCTTTTATCTGGTGTCGCTGTTAGCCCTATAAGATAAGCATCAAAGTAATCTAGTACTTGCTTCCAAAGGTTATAAATAGAACGGTGTGCTTCATCTATCACAATAAAGTCAAAAGTCTCAATAGGATACTTTTCATTGTAAACTACTGGCATTGGCTCTTTTGGTTGCCATCGTTCGTTAGGATTTTCCATCTCTGCATTATCATCAAGCTCTTCATCTTTTAGTATAGAGTAGAGTCTTTGAATGGTACTTATACATACTTGTGCATCATCTGAGATATATCCAGAACTTAATCTTTGTACATTGTAAAGCTCTGTAAATTTTCTATTGTCATCTTGTGGTACAAATTTCATAAACTCTTGTTCTGCTTGTTCCCCAAGATTTCTAGTATCTACAAGAAATAGTATCTTTTTCGCTTTGGCAAATTTAAGAAGCCTATATATAAATGAAGCCGCAGTGAATGTCTTACCAGCACCAGTTGCCATTTGGATTAAAGCTCTTGGTTTATTTGCACGAAAAGAGTTTTCTATATTTTCAATTGCTTTTATTTGAGCTGGTCTAAATCCATCTACTTCAAGTGCTGGAATATTATGAAATCTTTTTCTAAGAGTCTCTTCTTGTTTCGTCCAAGATAATAGTGTTTGTGGTGTATGAAAACTAAAGACTGGTCTTGCTCTTGGTTTTGGGTCTTCATAGTCCGTAAACCTTGTTAATATTCCAGTGCTTTCATAGATAAATCTTAGGGGATCATTGTTGAGGTATTTAAGTTTTGCATTTGCATAGCCAGTTGATTGTTCTTCAACTACAGTGAGGTTCTGTCCAGCTTCTTCTTTTTTTGCTTCAATAATTCCTACTGGTTTTCTATCTACAAAGAGGACATAATCAGCTGGTCCAACATCTGTTTGATACTCTCTTATAGCCACACCAAGTTTTTCACCAAGGTTGATTTTATCTTTGGATTGGATAGCCCATCCAGCATCACTTAATTGTTTATCTATTTTATCTCTTGCAATTTGTTCTGGGTTTTGATTTACTTCCATAGCTCCATACAATCCAAATATTAAATTTTAATTGTTTCTATTATATCGAAGTAATGGTATATCGTTATTTAAGTGTGTTGATTTTTAGACGACTATTAAACCTAACATAGCTACTTATACAAAGTAAGCCAAACTTTTGAAAACTGTTAGGGCATCTTTTTAAGATATAAAAGTTAATTAAAGTTTTATTACTTTGATAGTTTGATTATTCCTCAATATATTTTTTAAAGTCTATTTTTCTTCCACTACCTTTCCCTTTTATATCACTAACCTTTATATCTTTTGTTCTTTTAACTCCAGAAGTTTCAAGTCGTTTTTTTAATATTTCCCCAATTTCTTCTAGTGTCATACAGTCTCCGAAAATTCCATATTTTTTATCTAAGATTTTTATCTCTTCATCACTCAGACCATTAGATCCACTTTTTAGTTTTGCTATTAATTTTTTATCATCTTCACTATATCCCATAATCATTCCTTATATAATTTTTCAGCCCTCTTGAGAACTTTGGATGCTTAAGTTTTTTGATTGTCATTTATTCAATTTTGCGGACTCTTTCTTTAGTGATTCCTAAAACTTTTGCTATCTCTTTAAGTGAATATTCACTACTTGATATTTGTGTCATTTTTCTTCCTTTTTTGGATATTAATATGACAGAGTTATTACCCTATATACTCCTATAAAAGGTTTAGGGGTATCAATCTTTAACCCTAAATAGTGTTTTAGTGTAATTTTACTAAGTATTTGTTACTAGATGAAACATATTTTAAGACTAATTGCAGTTTTTTTGAGCTGAAATAGTTAGTATGAATTTTGCATTATTTACATAAATTCAGGTAGTTTTTACGGATATTTTTTTAATTATTTATTTATTTGTTTCTACTATCTTTTCACATATCTCTTTTACATAATTTCTAAGTGCTAAATTTAGTGGTTTTCCATCACTATAATCTGCTGGTAATAACTGCTTTGCTCTTTTTGCTTCTATTGCTAATTTATATCCGTACTCATAATCTTTTAGAGTTTTTTCTTGGTCAATATTTCCATCCGCTGTTTTACTTTCTCTATAAACTGCGATACTTGTTCCTCCCATTGAATTTATAAGTGAAAATGCTGGTATATCTGTTAGCCCATCACCAAGATATATCATATTTTCAAAAGGGATATAATATTCTTCAATTTTATCATTAACATCTTTATCTAATCCCTTTGCAATTTGATATAACTTTTGTGTTTTTATTGTGTGACCTACGGTTTCTTTAGGAAAAGCAATATTTTTATAGCTATCTTCATCCAGAGTACAAGCGAAGACTTTTTTAAAATAATTAGTTAGGTTATGAGCTTCTAATGCTCCTGCTATCATTCTTTCAAGACCACCACTAATACAGTAACATTCTAGTTCAATATTTTTATTGTAAGAGGAGATAATTTTTTCTAAATCTTTAAAAATACTTATATTATATTTATTACTTATCCCCTCATAAAGGCTGATTTTAGTTCCAAGTTGAAATAATTTTTCATTTGAAAGGTTAAGATTATACTTTTCTATATATTCTCGCAATACTTTTATGTATGCGTGTTCTAAGTCGTATTCTTCATTTGTAACTTTATAAGTACATTGAGACCAAAACTTTTTAGCATCTATGTTCCAATATTTAATAATTTCTTCTTGTTGATAGTATGGAGAAAGTGTTAAATCAAAATCAAAGACAAGTGCTATCTTATATTTCACTACCATAACCTATATAATAGTTCTTACTTATACTATTTTCTGTAAATGAGAAATAGATTTCTATATTTTTATTGTATTTTTCTAAATCATCACAACTTTGATTAAATTGCTCTTGAGCTTTATATATATCATTACCTTCTATGTGTATCCATATTTTTTCTATATCATTTGTGAAATTTTTAGTTATATGATTTTTTCGATTTTGAAAGAAATCTATAAAATGAGAAAATGGTACAGCAGAACTGTTTTTATTTAGTAATATATTTAAGATAACTTGTACTAATTTTTCATCCATTATAGGGATAAAAGTTTCATAGTTCAAATTGTTTTTTATAACAATAAAGTATTGTATAGTTTCATCTTTTTGCAACTTTTTTGAGTTGTTTATTAGCTCAATAGTAGCATAGCTATTTATATCTTTTTGAGGTGTCTTTAGCATAAAATCATCTGTTTTTATAGCTAAAGAAGTTTTGTTATTAAATGTTACTGTTTTATATAAATCTTGAAAAGTCTCAAACATTTGTGTATCCTAGTTTTTAAATTTTGATAAATCTTTATCGTAGAAATAAATTTTATCAAACTTTGTATCGAAACCACTATCATAGTATTTAAAGCAAAGTTTATCGTTCTTCCAATTTTTAATGTAATCTCTCATAAACTTTTCATCTCTGTTTTTTAAACTTTTATCTAAGTTCTTGACATATAGTAATTGCTCTGGATAAAGCTTTTGATTTAGTTTAATAATAATAGCTGAATAGACCTTGTCATCTTGTTTGTTTTTAGGATATTTAATATATCCAGACTCTTTGGAGTTGTTTTCTTCTGTGATTGCTTTAACACTAATGAGTTCATTAGCAACTTGAAAATCTGTCCATTCTGAACTTAAATCTCGTTCTCCATCATCTTTTTCAATAGCTGAAATTTTTTCTTCTTGTATCTGTTCTAAAAATCTTTTAGCCCAATACTCTCCAATAATACCTATATAATTATCATTTCCTGCTAAATAATCTTTATATTTTTCTTTTGCTTCTTCAAATTCTATTCTAATTTCTGCATATTTTGTTATCAGTTTTTCAATTTCATCTATTTGATTTTTTTTCATTTCACTCTCCTATAAGTAAGTGAAATAATTGTATCTCTTTTTTTCTTAATACTCACTTCTAAGTGATTGGTCTGTTTTATGGTTTTAAATAGTATTAGAATTGTTAAATATGACTTATAGGTGAGTGTATAATTGGATGATGAAAAGCAGTTTTTAGATGCTATTACTGAGTGTGTGAAAGTTGAACGAAAGACTAGAAAGATAAGTCAGTTAAAATTATCAAATATTTTAGGACATAACTCTACTTCCTATGTCGCTAGGATAGAGTTACATCAGGGTAGTTACAATCTAAATCACTTATATAAAATTGCTCAAGAATTTCAAATAGAAGTGAAAGACTTAATTCCAAATATTCAAAAGTCATCTTCATCATCATAACACCCATATTTATGAATATATTCATAAGGGTCTTCTAAATATTCTTTTTTGGCATAAGGATCAACTTCATAGGAGTAATATTTTTTCCCAGTTACTGGTTTTACAACTTTGATGTATGGAAATTTTTTAACGGCATCAGATAAAATCTCATCGAAATTTTTAGCATTAAGCCCTCTAATATTGTTACACATATTTGACCTAGTTTGAGGTTCATCTAATCTTTTTGATAAATATATTTCTACCTTGTTTGACATTTGGTCTAATATATCGTAACTATCAAGCTTTTCATCCTCATTATCTTCAAAATTTAATGTTTCAATATGATTTTCTATATGTTCCATAAAATATTCAGCAAAGTAAATACCAATTTTCATATATTCAATATCAATTTTTGTTATTTTAGTTATGTCTTTATTTTCATAAGTATAATCATATATCTGTATAATAAGAGCATATTTTAAAGATGCCACCATTTGCCTAATGGCAAAAGATTGATAATGTGAGTCTTCATCTTCATATTTATTAATCTGACCATCAAACCAATTACTATATAACTCTTCTATTTCTGTTGTATCTACAATGAGTGGATTATCAATAGTAAATTTTTCATTTAAAGTAGTGTATATTGATAAACTACAATTTTGAAATTTGCTAAAATCTTGTTTTATTCTAGTTTTAAAAGCTTGTAATCTAGGTAAATTTTTAATATCTATTATAGAAAATCTGTTAAAGAAACCACTTGTATAGTCTGATTTTTGAATTTCTTCTTTTAACCAATCTGGATTTGTCACAGCCAAAATTGACAAGAAAGGTCTTTTTATAAATATACTATTTCCTGTACCTTGTGCACCTACTAAATCTTTACCATAAAAATCTTGGTCATAAAGTGATGTTAAACCTGCCTTATTTTCCGTATCTTTATTTAGTTTTTTTAACAGTTCTCTAGCTTCATCATATATTGCTAATAATCCATTGGGATTATTTTCTAAAGATTTGATGATACCTTGAAAAGTTGAACCTTGACCACTTAAAATCTGTCTAATTCTAGGTTGTTCTACTTCTAATTTCTCCTTTTTGGATAATGTTTTATAATCTTCCATTTTATTATTAAATGTAGATTGATTATCTTCAAGGATAGAATGAAGTATCATTTTATTTAAAGTTTTAATGGTTGAGCTTTTACTACCAAATCCACTTTGAGCAATTATCAACATCCATAAATTTGGATATAACTCTCCCATAGTACCATTATATGTATGTACTCTGTTGCCTAGAACAACACTCATCATTGATAATGCTGATGATACAATCATCATTTCATCAGCATCAATAAATTTTCTCGACTCTGTTAAAATATCTTTTAGATACAATCCAATTTTATTTTTATCTAATTCCATTGCTACATTACCTTCATTTTTTTTGATTTTAGATAGTTGTTGATGTCATCAATATCATATCGGATAAGAGAACTAGTACTATTTCCAAGTTTTATATATGGGATTCCAATAGCTTCTGATCTCCATTTCTGTAATAAATCTACTGAAATTGAAAGTAAGATAGCTGTTTCTTTGGAAGATAAATATCTTGGAGTTACCATGGTAATTCCTCCTCATCAATAACTGATGTTGTAAAATCTTTTTCATTAATAAGCTCATCTTTATAGCTTACATAATTAATTTTTTCAGGTAAAATACCCACGGCTATTTGTTTTGGTACATATGCTTTTATTATTTTTCCAAAATAATTTATCTCTTTTGTTGAGAGTAAATTAACTTCAAATATATTATTTTTCTTTCCATAAGTACAGACTAGGGTTACATCTCCTGTCCATCCTAAGTTTTCTCTATTTTGATTATAAAGATTAAAATTAGAGCCAACTATGAAATTTTTTGTATATTTTCCATTTCTTGGGGCAAATAATTCATCATTTTTTTGAAAAGAAATTTCAATTATTTCATCATTTTTACCAATTACTCCTATGAAATCTTGCATATGATATCCGTTACAATTAGCATCATCATAATATGGTTCTTCATAGAAAGCAAACTCTAGAAGAGGTAATGCATCAAGTCTCTCCTTTATTGATAAGTTATTTTTCTTTGAACTCTTTACTAAAATACTGTCTTCAGATAATATTTTTGAAGATTTCTCAATATTTGGAAAATTATCTAAGATATGTTTTATTAACTGCTGTTTAAATTCTTTAGTTAAGTATGTATTTATTTCATTTGATTTTGTTCTTAAATGCATATTTGAGCCAAGTGTTAATTCAGTTCCTGCTACTGGACAGAATATAGAATATTTACCTTGTTTAGCGAAATCATTTTTTAAAAGTAATAAAAGAGTATATGCTCCTACTTTTATAGTTGTATTAGATTTTAATTGAGTTATCTCAATAAGACTTTCTTGTGGTTTTGCAATATATTCTGCAGTTTTATTTTTTAGCATACTATGCTCCTTAAGGAAATTTGATATACAATAATTGTCTTAAATAACAATCCGTGTATTTAAAATGTAATTATTGTGTAATTGCGGAATATAGTATAGTGTGTAGATAATTGTAATTATCTACATATCCTCTTGTTTTTGGGCTTTAAAGAGTGTTTTGTAGTAAAATATTTGTAAATTTTTTTATATCATTTCTGGTCTTACCATCAACAATCACTGTTATCTCAGCTTCTTTATTTAATTTTAATGTACCGTATATATTATTTATATTGGAATTATTCAACATATCATATAAGCTATCCTCATTTATACAAATCAGTTTATTGTATTTTTTCAGAATATAAAAGTTATACAATCGAATAGCTTTCTCAATATCATCTTTTAAATTATGATATCTTATTATTTCAATAAGTATAAATGATTTTCTTAATATATCTTGCCCTTTATTTATACCTGGCAAAGATCCTGTTATTTCTTCTTTTTTTTCATTTTCATTAACATAAAATAAAGTGAATACTTTAGATATAAATTTTAGATTCTCTTGTATATCCGTAAGCTTGACTTTCAATAAATCGATTGTTTCATTTACTTTTAAAAATGGAGATATTTCTATATAACTTGAATACAACTTTATAAACTTATGTGTTGGTTTATTAAGGCTTATTTCATGTAAAATTTTACGATCTTTATATGGGTAGAAATTTAATGCTATGTTTTTTAAGATAGAATATTGATATTTATTACGAATATTATCATGCTCTTTACGAATTATTTTCTCGTAATATTCAACTAAATCAATGCCAAACTTATCATAAAATTTATCTCTATATTCTCCAAAAGATGATAGATTTAATTTTTTTATAACATAATTATTAAATCCATCATCTTGCTCTATTGGATAAAGAGGATCAAAGTAATCATTTTTAGTGAAGTTTTTACAAAGATTATTAAACACTTTAATTTGCTTAACAAATTGTATATCTGATTCTAAATATATCCAAAATAAGTTATTTAAAAATTCCAATCCACTATCTTCATATTTGCAATGAATGAATTTATTATCAATTTCATAAACAGCATCCTCAACTATATCAAGATAAAACGGAATTTTAACATAGTCTAATTTCTCAATGTTATCTAACTTAAACTCTATATCTAAAGATATACATAATTTTTTAAATAAATGTAAATCTTTATATTGAAGATCATAATTTTTACTGACTTTATTAACCAATTAAACTCCTTTCTATATTCATAACAGCATCAATCCCTGCATTAGGGCTTAATTTTGCATATCTCATCGTCATATTTATATCTTTGTGTCCCATCAGCTTTTGTATTGTAAAGATTGGTACATCATCAAGTGCAAGCCAACTAGCAAATGTGTGACGAAGTGTGTGGAACACAACACGGTTTTTGGCATCGTCACTTTCTAAATCTTTGTTAAAGAGCCTGTTAGCAACTGTTATATAAGTATTTGGTATTTTACTATGTTTTTCATTGGCATAAGTTTGAAAGAGATATTGATTTGGTTTACCTTGTTCTAAGTTTTTTAACAATTCTTCAACCTTAGGGGTTATTTTTATTTTTCGACTATCTCCATTTTTCGTATCACTTAATGTTATGTTTTTACTGTTGAAGTCTATGTCTTTAAATTTTATTGATAGAATTTCACCAGACCTTGCACCTGTAGTTAAAGCAATAAGGGTTATAAGATAAACTTTTTGATTTCTAATACTAAGTTCATGTAGTAATAAACTTGCTTCTTCTTTGGATAAATATCGTTCTCTACCATTATTTATATTTTTCTTATTTCTTCTCATAATAGAAACATTATCGCTTCTTGATATTGAAGCTGGATTATCTTTACATTTTCCATGATAAATACCCAAGTTAAATATGACAGAGATAACTTGCCTTGCTTTATCTACCGTTGCTGGTTTCAAGCCCTTTGAAATCATAATTTTAACTATATGTTCAACATCCCACTTCGTAATTTCTAATATATTTTTATAACCAATATAAGGTTTTACATGATTTTCATATCTGTTTTTTATTCTAGCCCAATCTTTTTGAGATAATTTTGCAATTTCAAAATGCTCGTGAGCTAAGTCATCAAATAGTATGATATCTTTTCTTCTTTTTGAAGATATATCTTGTCCATGCATTTTTTCATTTATTCGCTTACTTCTTAATTGTTTACAATATTGGGGAGTGATACCATTATCTTTTCTTCCTACCTTTTCCCATCTCAATCTACCAATATTATCTGTATATGATATATAGTAAGTTAAAATCCCCTTTGTATCAATTCTCTTATATACACCTTCTGCTATTCTAGTCTTTGAGCTTGACATAAGTTCCCTCTCCTAAATATGTTATACATACATATAAAGATGAAGAGCTTTTTATTTAATACTCAAATATCAAAACTAAGATGTTAAGTCATTAAGACATTAAGACGATAAGACAAGTAAATATATAAAATTTTACAATATCAATCATTACAAATTTGTCTCACAAGGAATGATTGCTCTCAAAGTAAGTTATTAATAAATTACAATATCTTCTATAAATTTTGAGTATCAAATATTTGATAATAATCAATTCTAAGTTCAAATCGTAAATACAATTTATAAAGCAAAGAAGATGAAAGTTATATTTCAAGATTTTTACAAGGTTTAAGTATAGTTTTGTAAAGAAGATAAGAGTTGTATTTATTGGTTAAGAGGAGATGAATTGTTTTGTATTTAATTTTATTATAAGTTGTTTTGATAATTGTTTATTTTGTTCTTGTTATTTGAATTGGTGAAATAAATATTGCGATTAGCACAAGACTAGCACAAATATAGATTTCTTGCCTTGTGCCTTAATGTCTTACCGTCTTAATGTCTGATTGGTTTTGTGAATAAAGTCTTGAGATATTTCATTAGCAGGAGATTAGCACGAAGTTAATTATTTTAAGTATCTGATTGCTTTGAAAGTTCGTTGTTTAGGGATTTCTAAGGATTCTAATAGGTGGATGGGGTAGAGGGATTCGAACCCCCGAATAGTGGCACCAAAAGCCACGGCCTTACCGCTTGGCGATACCCCAATATTTGAAAGTTATAATTTGGTTGCGGAAGCTGGATTTGAACCAGCG
>Ga0256843_1001723_pt1 | contig 16792 bp, 15 predicted proteins | sample AlvinellametaG_FD_191572 | JGI IMG/M metagenome (GOLD analysis project Ga0256843, IMG submission 191572) | Pompeii worm associated microbial communities from hydrothermal vent at the East Pacific Rise, Pacific Ocean - Alvinella | ecosystem: Host-associated > Annelida > Integument > Unclassified ... | reverse complement strand
TGATGATGAATCTTTAGAAAAAGCACATCAATTTTTACAAAATACAATACCAAAAAAATATTTACAAACTCTTAGTTATTTTGAATATACTACATTACTTGCTATGAGAATTTTTGGTAATTGTGATTATGTGATATTAGAAGCTGGTCTTGGTGGCGAAAGGGATGCAACTAGTGTGTTTGATAGGGATTTAACTCTTGTAACTACGATAGATTATGACCATCAAGCATTTTTAGGTAATACTATAAAAGAGATAGCTACAACAAAACTAAAATCAATCAAAAATAAAGCAATTATAGGTAAACAAATACATGATGAGGTATATAAACTAACAGAAAAATATCCATTTTATTTAGATTATTTTGATAATTATGAGATTCAAGAAATAAGAGAGTTTATTAAAAAAAATAATTTCGCTTCATATTTAGTAGATAATTTAGCTTTAGCTCTTAGTGCTGTGATAGAAGAAGGACTTCCTTTTGATTTGAAATATTTAAAAGGTGTGAAACTTTTTGGAAGAATGCAACAAATAAAAAAAAATCTTTATATTGATGTAGGACATAATCCTTTAGCAGCTAGAGTAATAGCAAATGAATTTAAAAATGAAAAAATAGATATTATTTATAATACATATTCAGATAAAGATTATAAAGAAATATTAACTATCTTAAAACCAGTAATTGATAAACTTTTTATAATAGATGTAAAAAATGAAAGAATAGCAAAAAAAGATGATGTAATAAATATAGCAAAAGAATTAGGAATAGATGTAGAAGAATTTGTGAATATTAGAAATAAAAAAACATTAGTTTTTGGTAGTTTTAGTGTAGTGGAGCAGTTTTTAAATGAAAAATAATATTTTGATCACAATAACAACATTAAATGGTAGTAAACAATATACTGTCACACAATTGATTAAAAAATTTATTATTATTTTTAGTATATTTTTGGTGGTTTTTTTTATTTCTACATTTTTATTTATTTCTTATCTAAATAGTGTTATTGATAAAAAAAACCAAAGTTTAAATAATACAAAAAAAGAAATTATAAAAATAGAAACTCAAAAAAAACAACTTCAAACTAAATTTAATATATTAGAAAATAACATTACAAATTTGGAAAAAATTATTAAACAAAAAGAAGAATTAGTAAATGAAGTTAATGATAAATTAGATGATATTGAAAAAATAATGCAATTAGAACCTCCTAAAAATACTACATTACAAGAAAGAGTAGATTTAGCTAAATTAGATATAGTAGATAAAAAATTTGTATTAGAAAATATTCCAAATGGTTATCCAGTGCCTTTTATTGGTATTTCTTCACCTTTTGGATGGAGAACTCATCCTATTTTACATAAAAAAGAGTTTCATCCCGGTCTTGATTTGAGAGCAAAAATGAATACACCTGTAAAAGCTACAGCAGATGGAATAGTTGAATTTGCTAGATATCATAAAAGAAGTGGATATGGTAATTTGTTGATTATTGACCATAATTTTGGTTTTAAAACATTATTTGGACATTTAAATAAAATTATCGTTAAAAATGGTGATTTTGTAAAAAAAGGGCAAATTGTAGCATATACAGGTAATACAGGGCTTAGTAATGGCCCTCATTTACATTATGAAGTTAGATATATAGGAATGGTTTTAAATCCTTATTATTTTGTAAAATGGAGTTTAAAAGATTATAATTATATATTTAAAAAGGAGAGAAAAGTTAAATGGCAATCTTTAATAAAGGCGATACAATGGCAAAAAACACTGATGCAACAACAATAATATCAATTGGAAGTAAAATTACAGGAGAGTTTAATATCTCAGCAAAACTACATGTAGAAGGGGAGATAGAAGGAAAAATTTATTCTACAAATTCTATAAGTATAGGAAAAACAGGGATAATAAAAGGGGAATTAAAAGCAAATAAACTTTTAGTTGATGGTTTGTTTGAAGGAAAAGTAGAAGTTGATTTATTAGAAATTACTAAAAGTGGAAGAATAATTGGTGAAATTATTATAAAAGATTTAATAATAGACCAAGGAGGGGTATTTGAGGGTACATCAACTTTAAAGAAGAAAGATGCAAGCAAAAAGTCTTAAGTTTTTACAAACAAATCCAAAAAATTTAATCACTTCTAGTTTTGCTGAAACTTTAAAAGTTGCAGAAGTTGCTAAATATTTAAAACTTAATTATTCTATTTTGCCAGATTTTAGAGCAAATGAAGGTGATGATTTAAGAAGTTATAAAGAAGAACTTTTTGAGTTAAATAAATCTTTATTTGAATATTATAAACATAATTCTATTTTAATCTCTCCAATAAATACAATACTTAGAAAGTTACCAACTAAAAAATATTATAAATCATTAACACTTGAATTTGCAGATACTATTGATTTAGATAAATTAAAAGAAACACTTGTTTTTTGGGGATATGAGGTTGTAAGTATTATTCAAGAAAAAGGAGAAGTTAGTTTTAGAGGAGATATAATCGATATTTATCCTATAAATTATGATACCCCTTTTAGGATTTCTCTTTTTGATACAGAAATAGAAAATATTAGAAGTTTTGATGAATATACACAAAAATCGATTGATGAGGTTGAGAGTATAGAGATAATTCCAGCTATTGCTGCTTTAGATGAGGAAGAATACAATCAAATTCAAGCAAAAATAGATGAAAGTAAATTTGATACATTTTATAAAGATTATCATTCTTTAGGATTTTGGTTTTTAGAAAAAAATCAAATTAGTGATAACTATAATCTTTTATATGATATGACTAGAGAAATAGAAGAATATAAATCTTTTCATAATTTAGAAAATTTTAATTATTCAATAATTCCTGAGAGTGAATGCGAGGATTTTAAACCTGTAAATATAAAAGAATTTATAGAACTAAACAAAGATAAAAAAATTACACTGTTAGCAAAAAATGAAATATTACTAAAAGAAAAAGGGATTGAATATCCTTTTGTAGAGAGTGATGCTGTAGTCAATATAAAATGTGGTGATGAATTTATTGTTTCTTTAAATGAATTTAAAATAAAAAAAAGAAAAAATCCTGTAATTTTATTAGATGATTTAAAAAAAGGGGATTTTGTAGTTCATGAAACTCATGGAATAGGGAGATTTAATGGACTTAAACAGATAGAAGTGCTTGGTAAAAAAGGGGAATTTGCTGAAATTTTATATGCAAATGATGATAAACTTTTATTGCCTATTGAAAATCTTGATTTGATAGATAGATATATAGCCCCAGGTGGAGTAGTTCCAACACTAGATAAAATGGGTAAAAGCACATTTACAAAAAATAAAGAAAAAATAAAAGAAAAAATCTTTGCAATAGCTGCTGATATTATTAAACTTGCAGCAAAAAGAGAAACAATTCCTCCAAAACCTATGAAGTTTGATGGGGTAGAGGAGTTTATAGCTAGTGCAGGATTTAGTTATACTCCAGACCAGCAAAAAGCTGTAAATGAGATGATAGAAGAGATGAAATCTCGTGTGATGGATAGACTTCTTAGTGGTGATGTTGGTTTTGGAAAGACTGAAATTGCAATGGTTGCTAGTTTTATAGCAGTTAATAGTGGATATCAAGTAGCTATTGTTGCACCTACTACGATTTTAGTAACACAACATTATGATACTTTTATGAAAAGATTTGCTAATTATGATATAAAAATAGCAAAAGTTGATAGATTTACTACTACAAAACAAAAAAAAGAGATTGAAGCAGGATTAAAAGAGGGTGAGATTGATATCGTAATAGCTACACATTCTGCATTTAATTTAGAATATAAAAATTTAGGATTAGTTATAATTGATGAAGAGCATAAATTTGGTGTAAAACAAAAAGAAAAACTAAAAAATATGGTAGAAAATGTGCATCTACTTAGTATGTCAGCTACACCAATTCCTAGAAGTTTAAATCTTGCACTTTCAAAAATAAAAGGGCTTTCTGCACTAAATACACCACCAAAAAATAAACAAGAAACAAGAACTTTTGTAAAAGAGTATTCCGATGAACTTATAAAAGAAGTGATTTTAAGAGAGATTAGAAGAGGTGGACAAGTATTTTATATTTATAATAACATCGCCTCAATTGAACTTAAAAAAGAGAAACTTCAAAAATTAATTCCAACACTTAGAATCCTTACTCTTCATGCAAAACTTACACCAAATCAAATAGAAAAATCGATGTGTGATTTTATAGATAAAAAATATGATTTAATTATAGCTACTACAATTATAGAAAGTGGTATTCATATACCAAATGTAAATACTGTAATAGTAGAAAATGCAGATAGATTTGGTATAGCTGATTTACATCAGATTAGAGGAAGAGTAGGTAGAGGAAGTAATGAAGGGTATGCTTATTTTATAGTTCAAGATAAAGAAAAAATCTCAGAAGATGCAAAAAAGAGACTTCTTGCACTTGAAGAAAATTCATTTTTAGGAAGTGGAGCAGTGCTTGCTATGCATGACTTAGAGATAAGAGGTGGTGGAAATATAATAGGAACTGCTCAATCTGGACAGATTAAAAATGTTGGTTATTCTATGTATATTAAGATGTTAGAAGATACTTTAAAAGAATTGAGTGGAGAAAAAACTACTTCAAAAGAGACTGAAATAAAATTAAACATTAATGCATATATTTCACCAGAAATTATAGAAGATGATAGAATAAGAATAGAAATTTATAGAAGACTTGCAAAAGCAAAAAGTTTAGATGAGGTTTATGATATTCAAAAAGAAATAATAGATAGATTTGGAAAGATTGATAAAGTTACTAAAAACTTCTTTGAAAAAATAAAAATAAAAGTTATAGCTTCTCAAAAAGGGGTCATTTCTATTTCAAATTATGGAGAAAATATCACAATCTTATATGAAAATGATAAAAAACTTATAAAAGCTAAAGCAAAAGATGATGAAGTTATTTTAGAAACTATTTTAGAAAATTTAAAGGATTGATTTTGAATGAAATATCTATTACAAAAGATTATATTTATTTAATACAAAATGGGGAATTGATTGTATTAGATAAAGATTTAACTCAAAAAAAATCAATAAAAATAAAAAATTCACAATTATTTAATGATTTATGTATAGATATTGATAAAAATATAGTTAAAATGTATAAAAAGAGTAGATTATATTATTCATATCAACTTCCAAAAGAGATTTCAAAATTTATTGTTAATGATAATTATATTTTTAGTTATGAAAAAAATATATTAACTATATTTTCATTTATAGGAAATAAAGTAGTTTTTAATTCTGCTATTTCAAAAAATGAGATTAAAGATATTAAATTTGTTAACAATTTATTATTTGTTTTAACTACTAGCGAAATTTTAGTATTGGATTTAATTCAAAAAAAAGTAAAGTTAAAAGTTTTATTTGAGTCAGTTTTATTTGATACTGATGGAAAATATATTATCACAATTAAAGATAATATATTACATAAAATCAATTTTGATAAATATATAACTAAATATCCATTAGACTTAGACCCAACAAGTAAAATTGTAGATATTAAAATTAGAGAAAATTATTTTTTTATACAACAAGAAAAAAATCTATATTTATTTGATAAAAAACTTTATTTAGTAACTCAAAATTGTAATAGTTTTGAAGTAAAAGATGGAATTGTTTATGTATATGAGAGTATTATGCAAAAATACTCTATTAATAAAATTTTAAAAAAAGATATTATTAAAGTTTTAACAGTTGATGATTCTACTACAATGAGATTGATTATAAAAAGTGCTATTTTAAATAACTTTAAAGATGTAGTAGTATATGAGGCTAAAAATGGTCAAATTGCTTTAGATATGTTAGAAAAAAATCCAGATATAAATCTTATGTTTTTGGATTGGAATATGCCAGTTTTAAATGGTAAAGATACAGTCATAAAAATTAGAGAAAATCCAAAATTTGATAAATTAAAAATAATTATGGCAACTACAGAAAATGATAAAGATAAAATTAGAGAAATGATTACTTATGGTGTAAAAGGATATATTATAAAACCTTTAAAACCAACTAGTATTGTACCTGTAACAAAAAAAATGATAGAACTTATAAAACAAGAGAGAGAAAATGTTTGAAACAGATAATAATATACAAAAAACAGTAGATTATATTACAAAAAGTTATCTTAGAAATGTTATGCAAATAGCTGTTTTTTATACAAGCAGTAATAAAATATATGGTATAAATATTTCTAAAATTCAAACATTTCTTATTAAAGATGATGTAAAAATCACAAAAACTCCTTCAAGTAATGAGATGATTTTAGGAGTTATAAAATTACATGATGAGATTATTACTGTAGTAAATTTTGATAAGTGGATTGGTGAAAGAGTAGATAAAGATGATTATAAAATAATTATAGTTTGCAATTATAATGAAAGAAAAATAGGGCTTTTAGTAAAAGATATTATAAAAATAGAAGAAAAACAAAGTGATGAATTAAAACTTCCTAGTGGTAATGACCCTAAAATTTCTTATGTTACTGAAATAGATGTAGATGGGAAAGATGAACTTTGTATTATATTTGATGCTGAAAAATTATTATATGATGTAAATATCAAAGGTTCAACAACTATTTATGATATAGAAAATATTGAAGAATTACCACCTATTTTTAGTGACAAATTAGTAATGGTTGCTGAAGATTCAAAGATTGTTACTGATAAATTAAAAGAATTTTTTGATAAATTGATGCTAAATTATGAAATATATGAAAATGGTGAATTATTATTAAATAGATTAAATGAAATAGATATAGCAAAAGTGGGATTAGTCATTACTGATATAGAAATGCCTATCAAAAATGGATATCAAGTTATAAAATATATTAAAGATACTCCAAAATTACAAAATATTCCTATCTTGTCTCTTACAAGTATGACAAATAAAGGAGTTTATGATAAAATATCAAAACTGGGCGCATTAGCTTTGATTAATAAAGCTGATTTAAAAACATTATATAAATATATTAAATTATACATGGAGAAGTAGTATGAAAAGTATAAGAACGAAAAATATGTTATTAGGTATAGGAATTTTTATAGCATTTATTATTTTGCAGATTGTAGTAGCTATGAAATTTCAATTATTAAATACAAATGTAACCGAGATGCAAAAAGACAATGATTTATCTAAAAAGTTATATGAAGTATATGTTTATGAATTAAAATATAAACAAACCCATTCAAAAGAGGATTTGAATATATTAAAAAATAAAATAAGATTATTACCAACTAAATATTTAAGACCTATTTTAATGAAAGTAGATAATGGTGATTTTAATAGTTTAGAAAACTTTTTAGAATTAAATATTGCATCATTAAATAAAAAAACATCAGCTATAAAAATAGATGTGACTTATGAAAACATTGTAATGTTTATTATTATATTAATCATTAATATTGTTATTAATATCGCTTTATATTTGTTTTCGAAACAAATTATTGAAAATATAGAAACCTTAAAAGGTGGACTTAAAAATTTCTTTAAATATCTAAATAGAGAAATAAAAGATGTAGAAGAGATAAAAGTAAAAACTTATGATGAATTCAAAGATATGTCTGATATGATAAATAATAATATAGAAAAAATAAAATCAGATATTAAAAAAGATATAGAAACAGTAGAAGAGATAAGATTATTTAGCAATAAAATGGCGAGTGGAGATTTTTCTAAATTAATTACAAAAACTCCAGCAAATCCAGAGATAGCAGAATTAAAAAAGACATTAAATCATTTTGTGAAAGATATTAAAAAAACATTTGATGCAATTTTAGAAATTTTAGATGAATATAAAAATGAAGATTATTCTAGAAGACTTGAATTAAATGCTAAAGGTGAAATCAAACATTTAATAGATGGTGTAAATGCTTTAGGAAAAGCTTTAGAAATTGGAGCTATTAAAATAGCTAATTCACTTACAGAAAAAAGTAATACTTTAAAAAATACATCAAAAACATTATCTGAAAATATAGATTCTTTAGCAAATGCTTTAGCTACAACATCTAAAAATGTTGATATAGTTTCTGAAAAAACTAATGATATTACAGATAATATTAAAAATACGGTAGATAAAATAAATAAAATGAAAATCATTTCTGATGAAACAAAATCAAATGCATTAAAAGGTGAAGAATTAGCTGTAAATACATTAAAAGCGATGGAAGAGATAGCTGACTCTACAAGAGAAATTCAAGAAGCTATTACTATTATTGATAGCATAGCATTTCAAACAAATATTTTAAGTTTGAATGCTGCAGTAGAAGCAGCAACTGCCGGTGAGGCGGGTAAAGGATTTGCAGTAGTTGCTGGTGAAGTTAGGAATTTAGCAAATAAAAGTGCGAGTGCTGCTAAAAAAATAAAAGATTTAGTAAACAAAACAGAAGTTAAAGCAAGTGAAGGGATAGAGATCTCAGATAATATGAAAAATAATTTTTTAGGTGTAGTTGAAAAAATAAATACTACATCTGATTATGTAAATGATATTACAAATGGTGCAAATTTAGAAGCAAAAAAAATTGAAGAGATTAATAATTCTATAAAAGAGATTCATGAAATGACAGAAGAATCAAAAACAATTATGCAAAACACATATGTTGTTACATATGATTTAAGTCAATTATCAACAGAACTTTATGAAGAGGTAAATAAAGCTAATAATGGATGAGTTAAAACAAGTCTTTTTAGAAGAAGCTAAGGAGTTGTTTGAAAATATTAATAATATTTTATTTTCTTTAGAAGATAGAGAAATAAGTGTTGAAGAGTTAGATTCATTATTTAGAGATTATCATACTTTAAAAGGTGGGAGTGGTTCTGTTGGATTTGAGCAATTTGTAAAAATTGTACATTTATTAGAAAATTTTTTAGATAATTTAAAAAATAATAAAATCAAATATACTTCGGAAATTACAGATTTTTTAATAGATATTACTGAAGAGTTAGAACTTATTTTACATAATGAAGCTAATAATACTTTAGATATAAAAAAAGTAGAATCTTTAATGATTTTAATCAAACAAAAAATTCATTCTTTTGAGAATTCAAAAACATTAGATATCAAGGGTGGTTCTGAAATTTTAGATATTTTAGAAAAACTTAAATTTTTAAAAGACTCAAATCAATTATCATTGGATGAAATTTTTAGATTAGTACATACTCTAAAATCAGGTGCTATGATTTTAGAATTAGATTCATTTAAAGAATTTGTCTCTATTATCGAATCACAACTTATGAGTATGAGGGATTTGAATGTAGTAGATGAAGCCAAAATTTTAAAAATTTTAAATATATTATTAGAAAATAGTGAAACTATTCTAAATAATGAATTGAGTGGTGATATATTTTTAAATGAACAAATTATTTCAAATATGAATAATCAAATATTTGATAAACAAGAAGATTTTGTATTGTTTGATGAGCCAATAACTCCAGTAAAGAAAACAAAATCAAAACTTAAGAACAAAAAATCTGATACAACAAAAAAACATTTTAAAGATATTATTTCTAGTAGTTCTATTAGAGTAAATTTAGAAAAAATAGAAAATTTAATGAATAGAGTGAGTGATTTAGTAATTACAAAAAGTATGTTATATGATTATGCAAATTCTTTTGAAGATTATGATATTAGATATAGCTTTTATGAAAAATTAGATGTATTAGATAGAAATGTAAGAGAATTGCAAGATTCTGTAATGAGTGTTAGAATGATTGCTATGGAATCGATATATTCAAAACTTCCAAAAATTATTAGAGATATATCTAAAAGATTAAAGAAAAAAGTAAAATTTGAGCATTATGGTGATAATGTTGAAATAGATAAGTTAATGTCTGAATCTTTGATGGATCCAATTACACATATTTTAAGAAATGCACTTGATCATGGTATAGAAACACCAGAAGAAAGAAAATTATTAAATAAACCACCAGAAGGGAAAATAGTTGTTAGTGCTTCTCAAGAAAGTGGAAATATTGTTTTAAAAATAGCAGATGATGGTAGAGGAATAGATGCTGAAAAAGTAGCAAAAAAAGCCTTAGAAAATGGTGTAATTAGTGAAGAAGAATATCAAAGAATGAGTGAAAATGAAAAAATAATGCTTATTTTTGCTCCTGGTTTATCTACTGCAAATAAAGTAAGTGATATTAGTGGTAGAGGTGTTGGTATGGATGTTGTTATGAATAATATAAATGCTATTGGGGGTAAAATAAAAGTTGAAACTAAACTTAATAAGGGGACTACTTTTATTATATCTATTCCATTGACTCTAGCTATATTAGATGGATTAAATATTAAAATAGGGGATTTTGATTTTATTATTCCTCTTAATATGATTATAGAATCATTCCAACCAATTGATAGTATCATAAAACATGTTATTGAAGATAATAATGAAATTTTAATACTTAGAGATGAGTTTATTCCTGTAATTAGATTACATCAGTTTTTTAATATAAAACCAAAATATATAAATTTAACAGATGGAATTATTATTATATCTATGGTAGGTAACAAAAAGATTGCTTTATTTATAGATGAATTTTCTACACAATCTCAAATAGTTGTAAAATCTTTAAATAAAAATTATAAAAAAGTAAAAGGGATTAATGCAGCTACAATTAGAGGTGATGGTAGTGTTGGGTTAATTTTGGATATCCAAAATATTGTAGAGGAGTATAAATGAATGAAATAATTATTTTTAATTTAGTTGGAGAATTATATGGTGTTGATATTAATAAAGTAAAAGGGATAATTGTATATAACCAACTAAAAATCACTCCTCTTTTTAATGAAAAGCCATGGATATTAGGAGTTACAAATATTAGAGGAGAAGTAATTCCTGTTATAGATTTAAGAAAAAGATTTAATAATACGCCTACATATACACAAGAAACAGTAATGATTATTATATTTACAAAACAAAAAAAATTTATGGGTATAGTGGTTGATTTTATTTTGAGAATAGAAGATATAAAAATGGATATTAAGCCAACAAATATTTTAAACAATATAGATGAAAAATATTTAAAAGGATTTATAAAAACAGATAAAGATGAAATGGTGAGTCTATTTGATATAGATTTGCTTTTAGATATAAAAGAATTGTCATGAGATTATATATTATTAAAGCTGTAAAATATTATTCAAAAGTTATGTTTAATAAAGATATATTTGTAGTTGATAGTTTAATATTAGATAATTGTAAATCAAGTAGTATACAAATTTTAACAAAAGATTATATATTGAAATTAATGATTAATATAGAATATAATTCACTAAGAAAGATATCAAAATATCTATTTAATATAGAAACAGACGAAATGATAGAAGATTTACAAAAAGATATAGTAAATATTATTGGTGGTAATTTTGCTAATATGTTTTTTCAAAAAGATTATAAATTGTCTTTACCAAAAATAGAAGATATATGTGATACTAAATATAATATATTTTTTAAAAATGATATTTTAAAATTAAGTGTTAGATTAAAGGTTGAAAATGGATGAGTTAAAAGCAATAATTATTGATGATTCAAAAACAATTCTTTATTTGCAAAAGCAATATTTAGAAGAGTTAGACATAGAAACAAAAATTTTTTTAAATCCTATAGATGGTATTGAATATATTAAAAATAATAAAGTAGATTTTGTATTTGTTGATTATGTAATGCCTGAAATGGATGGTTTAGAAGTTATAAAAAATATAAAAACTTTTTTTGATGGAGTGATTATAATGATCACTTCTGTAGGTGAAAATGAATTGAAACTAAAAGCATTGCAAGTTGGTGCTGTAGAATTTATTAATAAACCTATATTAAAAGCAGAATTTTTAGCAACAGTTAGAAATTTAGCTAAAATTAGAATGCAACAAATAATGTTAGAAGATGAAAAAAAACTTATCCAATCAGAAGTACAATTACAATTAAAAAAAATAAAAAAGCAAGAAGAAGAAACATTAGATGTTTTAGCGCATGTATCAGAATATAGAGATGAAAATACATTTTTACATGTTAAAAGAGTTGCAGAATATTCTAAAATTTTAGCAAAAGCATGTGGATTAAATGATAAAGAAGTTGAATTAATATATCAAGCAGCACCTCTTCATGATATTGGGAAAATAGGTGTTAGAGATGATATTTTGTTGAAAACTGGTAAACTAACTAAAGAAGAATATAATATTATGAAAAATCATACAACTATAGGATATGAAATATTGAAACACACATCTTCAGCTATTTTACAAATGGGAGCACAAATAGCTTTAACTCATCATGAAAGATGGGATGGTGAAGGATATCCATATGGAAAAAAAGAAAAAGAGATTCCTATTTATGGTAGAATAGTATCGTTAGTAGATGTTTTTGATGCATTAACAGCTAAAAGAAGTTATAAAGAAGCATGGAGTTTAGCAGAGGCGTTAACTTTCGTGTTAGATAATAGTGGTAAAATGTTTGATCCAGAAATAGTGGATATTTTTTTAAATGTCCATGAAGAAATATTTGATTTTTACAAAACAACCGAACAGGAGAGAAAATGAAAATTTTAATTATAGAAGATGATAAAGCTATCTTAAATATGTTACAAAAAGGTCTAGAAGATGAAGATTTTGTAGTTGATGTAGCTGAAAATGGGGAAGATGGTGAATATATGGCTGAAACAAACCATTATGATGTTATTATTTTGGATTGGATGCTTCCAAATAAAGAAGGGATAGAAGTTTTAAAAGATATTAGAAGTAAAGGTATATTTACAGCAGTTTTAATGCTTACAGCAAAAGATTCTACAGATAATAAAATTGAAGGTTTAAATAGTGGTGCTGATGATTATTTGCCAAAACCATTTAGTTTTGATGAATTATTGGCAAGACTTCATGCAATCTATAGAAGAAGTGCTTTAAAAGGGAATAATAAAGTTAAAATTGGAAATATTGAGATTGATTTTGATTCAAAAGTTGTTAAAAAAGATGGGAAATTAGTCGATTTGACAGCAAAAGAATATGAATTATTGGAGTTTTTAGTTTCACATAAAGGTAGTGTAGTATCTACTGAAATGATACAAGAACAACTTTGGAATAGTGAAGAGTTTATTACGAGTAATGTTATTCAAGTAATTGTATATAGACTTAGAAATAAACTTTCAAAAGACTTAATAAAATCAAAAAGAAATTTAGGATATTTTATTGAATGAACATAGAGAGAATTTAAAAGCCATTGTTTTATGGTGGCTTGGTACTTTTATTGCCTTATTGTTGATTATATTTAATACTATTTTTTATGAAATGTTAAAAAAATCATTTTATTCAAGAGTAGAAAACTCTTTGTCTATTATAGCTAACCAAACAAAAGATAAAATAATACCAAATAGTGATAAAGTTATTACTATTCCTCAAAAATTAGATTATCCAATATCTCCTGTAATGATAGCTGTTTTTGGTGCAAAAAATATGAAAATTATTGCTAAAACAGTGACTTTTATGGATATTCCTATGTATAATTATCTAAAAAGTGATAATAATTTTTTTATTATTAAAACCAAACGATATGGTAAAATATCTATGTATATTTCTCGTGTTATTTCTCCTATGAAAGGTTATATTGTTGTAGCTACTCCAATGTATAGTGTTGATATAAAATTACAAGATATTTTACTTAAAATGCTTATTTTAAATCCAATTTTATTATTTGTATTATTATTAGGTGCTAATGTAATATTAGATAGGATTTTAAATCCTATAAAAAAAATAACAAAAGTTGCTAATGAAATTAGTGTAGGGGATTTAGATAGAATTATCCCATTACCTATGCAAAAAGATGAAATATATGAATTAGTGCAAGCTTTTAATAAAATGGTTGTTAGACTTAGAGATGGTGTAGAGATGATAGAAAGATTTAATAGTGATGTATCACATGAATTAAAAACTCCACTTACTGTATTAAAAGGGGAATTAGAAATAGCTCTTAGAAAAGATAGAGATTGTGATTATTATAAAAACACATTAAAAGTTTCTTTAACAGAAGTAAATAATTTAATAGAAATGGTTGAGGAGATGTTACTTTTTACAAAAATAGAAAATGAAATAGATAAAAAAGATATAGTTCAATTAGATGAAATGTTACTTTCTATAGTTTCTACTTTATCTTCAAAAGCAAAAGAAAAAAAAGTTTCTTTAAAAATAAAAAAATTAGAAATGTGTGAAATTGAAACAAATCCAATTTTAATTAGGACTATTTTTATAAATATAATAGATAATGCAATTAAATATAATTTAGAAAACAAAAATGTGTATATTTCTTTATATATAAAAGATAAAAAAGTAGTTTTTGAGGTAGAAGATGAGGGTATTGGAATAAAACAAGAAGAAATAAATAAAATTACTGAAAGATTTTATAGAACAGAGAAATCAAGGAATAGAGGAGTAAAAGGTTTTGGATTAGGACTTTCTATTGTGAAAAGAGCATTAGAGGTTTTAAAAGGTGATATTATTATTGAATCTGAAGAAAATAAAGGTACAAAAATAAAAATTTTTATAAAATTGTAAAATTTTTGTAAAAAAATTATTTTTTTTTGATATAATTCCACAGGTAACAAAGTATTATTTTAATTTACTATTTTTTCATACGACACTCCTTTATAAATTTAGTAATTATCATTATTATATCTTTGTTACCATTTTCCCCTCCCCCCCTTTTTTTATGTTATAATTTTCATAAAAAAGGTCTTTCATGTCAAGAATCAATGAAATTATAGAAGAAATAGCTAAATTAGAAAAAGAATTAAATCAAGAACTTGATAAAAAAATAGATTATAAACATAAATATAAAAAGTTAACTTTTAAAGAGTTTTTTACTTATTTTACATCTATTCCATTTCTAACATTTTTAACATCTCCTATTATTTATGCTATGGTTATTCCTGCTTGGATATTAGATGCATTTTTATGGGTATATCAAAATATAAATTTTAGAGTATATAAAATTCCTTTTGTAAAAAGGGAGGATTATATTGTTTATGATAGAGGTGCTTTGGAGTATTTACACCCAATAGAAAAATTAGGATGTGTGTATTGTAGTTATTTTAATGGATTGATGGCATATTCATCTGAAATTGCAGCAAGGACTGAACTTTATTTTTGTCCAATTAAACATAAAAAAAGACTTGCTTATAGACATAAATATTATCAATATTTTTTAGATTATGGAGATTCACAAGGTTATAGACAAAATTTAGAAAAATTAAGAGAAGATTTGAGAAATTATAAGTTTTCTTGCGAAAAACCTCAAAATATGATATAAAGTTTTCAAAAAAGATAAAAAATTTACAAAAGGTTTTTTTAATGAGAGATTTTATAAAAAAAAGATTTTTACTTGAATTTGATTGTTCTGAAGAAGAATTTAATAAATATTATGAGGAATATCAAAATATAAAACCATTTAAAGCAAATGAAAATATTTTTGAAACAGGACAAAATATTTCTAAAGAAGCTCATTATATTTTGAGATTAACTGCTACTTATCATATGAAAGATGTATTAAAAGCATTAAAAATTGATTTAGATGATTCAAATGTACAAGAAGATTTGTCACAAGGAAATATAGGTACCTTTGGGAGAATAGCTAAAATGTTTAGTGGCGCTTATATAGATGATACAGATGAACTTATGAGTGGTAGATTTAATCCACCACCAAGAATGGCAGTTTTTCCAAATGAACAAAATAATCATAATCCGGTATTTGTAAAAACAGATTTAAATGCAGTTTGCTCTCACCATTTTATTAGATTTGGTGAAGATTATTTTGATGATGATTCTTTTATAGTAATTGGATATATTCCAAGAAAATATTTAGGTGGAATTTCTAAGATTAATCGTTTTGTGAATTGGTGTGCAAGAAGAGGATGGCTTCAAGAAGATTTAACAAAATATATAGCTCAAAAAATAGAAGAAAATTTTAAAACTGATAGTGTATATGTAGGACTTTTTAATCTAAAACATGGATGTACGGCTTATCGTGGTGCTTGTGATATACGAAGTGGAACTACTACTATTTACGTAAGTGGGGAATTTAAAATAAATCCAGATTTAATACCACCAAAGTATAGGGGTTAATATGAAGTGGAGTATAGATAAACAATTTGATTTTTGTTATGGGCATAGAGTATGGTCTCAAGAACTTAATGCTGAATTTAGTTTAGATAGTTGTTTAGCATGTCGTCATCTTCATGGACATCAAGGTAAAATTAAGATTTATTTAGAAAGTGATAGTTTAGAAAATGGAATGGTTACAGATTTTAAACATTTAAATTGGTTTAAAGAATGGCTTGATAATGTATTAGACCATAAATTTATAATAGATAAAAACGATCCACTTTTTTTTGATTTGATGAGTCATTATAGTAAAAATGATAAATTTGATGAAAATAAATTTTTTTATTTTGAAGAAGGATATTGGCTTTGTGATTTAAAATATATTGAAAATAAAGCTTTAATAGAGAAATATGAAGGTATGGTTGTGGTTGATTTTGTTCCAACTAGTGAAAATATTTCAGCTTGGCTTTTAAAAATTGCTAATAACAAAATGCAAAAATTAGGGGTTGAGGTAAAAGCAATAGAATTTTGGGAAACTCCAAAAAGTCATTGTAGAGTAGAAATTTGATTTTAATTCAAAATTTTGATATTATTTCGCACAAATTTTTTTAAAAAGGAAAATTAAAATGAAAAAAGATATCCATCCAACATATGTTCCTTGTCAAGTAACTTGTGCTTGTGG
>Ga0256843_1001722_pt1 | contig 16799 bp, 16 predicted proteins | sample AlvinellametaG_FD_191572 | JGI IMG/M metagenome (GOLD analysis project Ga0256843, IMG submission 191572) | Pompeii worm associated microbial communities from hydrothermal vent at the East Pacific Rise, Pacific Ocean - Alvinella | ecosystem: Host-associated > Annelida > Integument > Unclassified ... | reverse complement strand
AGAAAAAGTGGTTCCCGTTGATCTTGATGAATGGCAATATCAACGCCACTACCGTCACGATCCCGAAGAGCCAGTACCGCTTCGTGCGGTACGGCACCCACCCTTTGAGGTACTCCTTGGCTTTATTGGTCTTTTTGGGCGCGCTCTGCGCGCCGGCTGTCGCTTGCATCGGCTATCTCCTTTTTTGTGATTGTCGGCTCTCGCTCTCCCGCTCCTCCTCAAAGGGGCAGATGAGCAGATCGTCGCCGATAATATCGGTCCGCCGGGGCTTCCCGATCTCGATAAAGGTGTTTTCCACCAACTCCTTGAGCGAGCGTGATTCGATGTAATCTTTCAAGGAACTGCGGTTAACCCCCAGCTCTCTGGCAATCGCGCTCACACTCATCCCCTCTTTGAGCATATTGAGAATCTGCGGTTGCAAGGAGTCGAACTTGGAGCGGGACTTGCTCCCTTTGGGACGCCCCACCCCGCTCTTCTTTTCGCTCTCAATATCGGGCCGCCCGTTAAAGAGCGGCAATATCTTGCCGATCGGCGTCTCCTTGTCCACCTTCAGACCGCTTGAGACGATATGCAATGAAACTTCCCGGCTGATGGTACAGCCCAGAATCTTCATCAACTCGTCAATCCGGTCGCTCAAAGCCCATATCTCAGCGACAATCAGGTCGTCACCGCGCTCCAGGGAGTGCATAAACTCCTCAAACTGCTTCCGCTCCTCGATGGGACGGTTGCGGCTGGAGTGCTCCACCACCTCCTTGTCGATCTCCAGTCCCTGGCCGAGCGCGTAGCCGATGACCGATTTTTGCTGGTGCATCAGGCTTCGGGCCCCGGGAATCTGTCGCAAATAGGCGTAAGTCATAACCGTTCCTAATGTTTTGTATAACGACAGAGCATTGTACGACATTTTGACGAAAAAAGTCAATTAAATTTTTATAAAATCGTCAATATAGAACTTTTTTCGTCACTTATGCGACTTAGATCACCAAAAACGCGGGGACGATATGCTAAAATGGAGTCAAAAAAGGAGCCGTAGTAGCCATGCAACTGACCCACCTGGATGAGAAAGAACGCCCCAAAATGGTCGAGGTCGGCGACAAGGAGCCGACCCGCCGGGTTGCCGTCGCCAGCGGCAAAATCCGTATGAGCCGTGAAGCGTACGAGGCGGTGGTCAACCAGACCGCCAAAAAGGGGCCGGTACTCCAAACCGCCGTCATCGCCGCCGTGATGGGGGCCAAAAAGACGCCGGACCTGATTCCGATGTGCCACCCCCTGCTTCTTACCGGCATCGACTGCGATATAGAGGAGTTGCCCGATCTGCCCGGCTTCAAACTCTCCGTCACCGCGCGCCTGACGGGCAAAACGGGCGTGGAGATGGAGGCGCTGACGGGCGTGAGCGTGGGTCTGTTGACCATCTACGATATGCTCAAAGCCATCGACAAAGGGATGGAGATTCTCGATATCCGCCTGGAGTCGAAGGAAGGAGGTAAAAGTGGACGTTATCAACGAGATGGATAAAAAGGTGGCAATCACCTACCCTTGCGAATGGAAATACAAAGTGATCGGCCCCGACAAAGAGAAGGTGCAACAGGCCGTCCAATCGGTTTTCGGGGAGCGCCCCCACCAATGCCGTTTCTCCAACAGCTCCAAAAAGGGCAACTACCACAGCTACGAAGTCTCAACCCTCGTGCACAACGAGGATGACCGAACACAACTCTATGCCCAACTCAAAGGGCACGACGACCTGACCATGGTGCTTTAGGCACCGCCAAGGAGAGAAAAGATGAAACTGGATATCAACAGCTTTCTGCCAGACGGGCAGGCATCCGATCAAGAGGCGGTGCGAACGGCTTTGAAAAAAGCGATCGAAAGCGCCGTACACCTTCACACCGCCATGGCGCCCCGCACCCTGGCCGAATCGGCGGCGACGGCCCTGCGCGCTGAATTGGCCGCACTGGGGTATGATGACGAGGAGACACTCCAATTTGCCTTTGACACCCTCATCTGCGCGGTACAACGCCCAAAAGAGAAAGAGATCGAACGGCTGATCGCGGAGATCGACCGGCTCAAACGTCACCTCCACACGGAAGAGGAGGAACTGCGCCGCGCGCTCAGGGAACTCTTCACCGGCATCGAGACAACCGCGCAAGCCCTTCCCGAGCCGGAACGCACAGCATGGATAGAGGCCCTGGAGAATACGGAACTCGAACACGTAGAAGGGCTCGGAATTCTGGAAGAGACCCTTGAAGCCGCCCTCATCAACGCCCTGGAAGAGGCGGAAGCGGTGGAAAAATCGATTCGGGAAGTGGTACGCCACATCGTCCATAAGGCATTGGGAGAAGGCTTGCTCGGCGCCGCCCGCATCCGGGCCATTCTCAACGCCACCCTCACCAAGGCGGCGGAACTGGCCGAAGCCACCCCCACCCGGGCCGACGCCATTATCCAAGGCACCGTTTACGGCATTAACGACGCCCTGATCGCCACGGTGCGCCAACTCAAAGAGCAACTCCGTTTCGCGCCCGACGAGATCAAAAACACCCAGGTGGCCAACTGGCAGGAGCTGATCCGTATGCTTTCACGCAGTGACGAGCTCTATCGGGAGATCATCGACGGCGTCGCGGCCAAGAGCTCTCCGTTTATTCGGGAAAAACTTCAGAACGCCTCGGATATCCTGGGTGACCAGTTCGCCGAACTCAAGCGCATCAGCCACGAGACGATCGACGTGGCCAAGGAGAAGCTGGCCAATCTGGCCAAAGAGGCGGCCATCCGGGGAGCCGAACTCAAAACCCAACTGGCCGAAGAAGCCAGAAAACTGGGCACCAAAGCGTGGAAAAAGGCGATGGAGATGGCCGAGGCCTACAAGCAGAAAAAGGAGAAAGAGTAACCGACCGGTTACGCCATATCTTTGGCCAGCGTAAAAAGATCGGAAAAGTTGGCCTTAAAATCACGGCAACGTCCGCATAGCTTCTCGCCCCCTTTATAGGGGAAGGCCACTTTGCACTCCTCGCAAATCTCCAGCCTATGGCGCACCAGCACCTCGGCCCTGTCAAACGCAAAAGTCACCATATCAAACCCGTCGCTGTCGCCTATGGCCCGGGGCCGACACACGTCGTTGCAGATACCGCAATGGATACACTTGCCGACCTGAAAGATAATACCGTCATTCCCGGAAGTCAGCGTCAGGGCGCCGGTGGGGCAGAACATGGCGCACTCCCGGCAGTTGTCACACAGCCCAGAATCGATATATTTGCCCGTCACGAATGAAAAGTCGGTCCGCCCTTTGGTTTGCGCCAGCTGTTCCGCCCGCTCTTTTAGAGCCTGTTGCAAAAAGAGTCGGCGCGGCGGTATGCGTTTTTGCTCATTGACCGGCGATACGGACGGCTCGCTTTTGGCCAATCTTTTGGCGATCAACCCTTTGAAAAGATCCCGGCGTGACACCTCTTTGGGCTCTGCCTCATTGGCCGATTTGTCCACCCTCACCCGTACCGAAAAACCCGCGAAGGCCAAAAAGCGATTGGCCTCCGCGACCGCCTCTTCAATAGCCGGTAAAACCTTCCCCTCCCGATTAAGCGCGCAAGAAAAGCAACCGCCAAGCCTCAACGCCACATCTTTATCCCTCTTCAACGCCAACGCCGCCAACGCTTCGGAGGAGAAGACCGCCAGGCAGGGTAGGCCTTCCCCGCACATCAGCGCCGGCTCTTTTTGACGCGCGAGACGATCAACGAGAGCGGGCAAATCGAGCGCCTCATGCCCAAAAGCCTCACTTGGACAGCTTCCCGCGCAGGCCCCGCAGTCGGTACAGCGTTCCGCGTCCAGGCGCAACAAATTGCGATCAAACACCATCGCCTTTTCGGGGCAGAGATCAACACAGATATCACACCCGTTTTTGGCGTACTCACTGCGCAAACAGGCGTTATAATCAAATATTAACGCCCGTTCACTCATGGCCGATCCTCTCCGCCAACGCGCTGTAGTCGGCAAGCAGAAACTCCACGGTAAAATCGCACAAATCACGATAAAACGGGGTTTGAGCCGTCTCTTTGATCGCCGTAAGAAACGGAATCAACCAGCGCAGAAGGTGACGGGCGAGAAAATCTCTTTGCGCCGTCGCCTCCCCGGTTTGCACCAGGCTTTGCATAAAACCAAACTCTATCCCGGCATGGTCGGGCACATAGAGCTTGGAACTCTCCAAGTTCAGATCGTATCCGTGGGAGAAGTAAAACTGCATCACGGGGTTTTGCAATCCCACCAGAATCTCGTTTTTGCTGTCCATCACCGCCGATTCGATGGGGTGATTGTTCATGGCAAAAAGGGAGTGGTAGTCTACGTTAAGCGCCTCTTCCAACGCCTCGACGGGCGTTGAAAGAAACCACGCCGCCGTCTCCTCGCCAATCGTCTCCAGCAGTGGCCGGTTGGCCTTCATATCCGTAATCATCTTCTCATCCGGCGCCTCGCTGAAGGCCCGGGATAAAAAGGCGTAGATATACAGACGGCTCTTCTCATCCATCCTCAAGCACCCTTTCGTTTTGGCAAATCATATCCTAAAACCGCGCCAAAGCGCGGCGTAACCCTACAGGCACCCTTTGAAAAAGGACTTTTTCGGCGGGGGCGGTGCCTTGAACTCTTTGACGTGAATCACGTTGGCTGTCGCGTCATAGGTGCCGATCAGCGTCACCTCATTGCGGTTCATCGCCTCATCCAGCTCACTGCGGGGCACATCGTCAAGATCGACCTTGTAATATTTGCCGTCATCATGGACATAGAGTACCATGCTCTCTTGAATGGGGTCGCCAAACTGCCACGTCTTAAAACACCCCTCATAACCGCATACCGCCGTCTCCAGGCGACAATCTTTGAACATATCGTGACGCACGCACCACTCGGTGGTCAAAAAGCCTTTTTTCTCAAACGCCGCCGCCTCTTTCTCATCCGAAAGGGTATGGCGTACCGCTTCGGTTTGGGCCTTGACCCCTTTTTTGATCCGATCCATCACCGCCATAGAAGAGGCCAGCGCACCGACCCCCATCAGGGCGCCCAGCGCTATCAAGACAAACTTTCTCATCACTTCACCTCCGCTTTGAGGGTTTTGAGGTAGGCCACCATATCGTTCAGGCTTTTCTCATCCAGCGGATAGGGAGGCATGGCCGACTGGCGTTTGCCGTCGGCGACGCTGTACCACGGGGTATTGGGGTGGGCGTTGCGGTTGTAGCCGGGCACCACCACAGCACTCGGATCGACCAGCGACTCTTTGAGGTAAGCTGTGGTGGAATAACCGCCGATATTGGCCAGCCCCGGCGCCATGAAACTGGGCATACTCATACCCGGAATATAGTGACACCCGGTACAGCCGTTCTGCTCCACCAGCGCTTTGCCGTTGGCGATGTCGCCCTTGGGATCGGCCGTCAGCTCTTTAATAAGCGCCTCACCGCCCGTTTTACCCTCCAGCCGCACCGGCACCCAGGAAGAGAGAAGCTTGAGGCCGTCACGGTTGAGTCTCGCGCCGTCCCAGGCGGCAAACGCCACGGGAAAGGCCCCGTTGTCCAGGTTAAGATAAATATCTCTCAGAGGCCGGGTCACGGCGCCTCGCCACCCTTTGCCCGTATATTTCATATCGGCCGAGAACGTCTCACTGCCGTCTTTAATCTCCGTCATGGAGCGGAATCCCTCGGAGATAAAAGCGCGCCGATAGTTTTTCACCGCCCGCTTGGCCACCTCATCCTGGTACTTTCCAACGGCATCGCCGAAGTAGGGTTTGCTCAAAACATTTTGTTGCATCCCCACATCCCCGTCACCGTTGGGCTCAAATACGGCCTGCACCGCTTTTTTAAGGTGAATAATAACCGGGCGCCCCTCACTGCCCATTCCGATGTAGGGCAGTGTTTTGGGATGGTCGTAATGAACGGGAAACTGCACCGCGAAGCCGTCGCCGTACACATCGGACTGATACCCTTTTTGCACACTTTTGGTACCGTCGGGCCACTCCAGCAAAAAGGCGATCTTTTTGCCGTCATAGAGCGCCTTGACCGTCGCCTTCTTGGCGTGCACCACCTTGTTGGCCATATGCGCCTTCTTATCATTCATGCGAATCGTGGTCTGCGGGTAAAGAATCACCGCCGTCCCCTTCACATGGTTCCAGACCTGTGAAGAGGCGGTCAGTTTGCCGACATCGTAGGCCGCTTTCTTGGCCACAATCACATCCTGCGCCATAACCGCCGTCGCCATCAGCGTTGAGGCCGCCGTCGCCAGAAATTTCTTATTCATATTCCACCACCTTGAAGGTATATTTGTCGGCGGTATGCTTGCCCGCCATATAGCGGTTGTCAATGGGAACCAGGGAGAGTTTTTTCTCTTTGGCCACCTGCTGATAGTAGTTTTGATCCAGCCGGAACATATCCTCATGCTTATAGGCGATCAGCAGGTCCATCAGCTCACTCTCACCCGTCTCCTTACGCTTTTTCATCTCCGCTTTGAGGGTCTTGATGGCCTGGTGCACCTCTTTGCCGAAGAGTTTTTCAAGCTCTTCGATCGGAATCCGATTGCTCCCCTCGATAATGCGTCCCTCCGCGTCGAACTTCGGCGGCGCTTCGGTGGGCGGGACGTAGTAGACGTTGGGCTGGGTACCGTAGTCGGGGCGCAACGGCAGGGCCACCTTGTATTTGTGCACCAGTTTATAAACCTGGCTCTCCTCGTCATCCAGAAAGCCCACAAACCGGATCCGCCCCACACACTGCTGGGCGCACGCCGGCGGCAGACCCTTCTCGATCCGGGGAAAGCAAAGGATACACTTTTCGGACTTGCTGATTTTGGGGTTGAAGTAGATCTTTTTGTACGGACACCCCGCGATACAGTAGCGATACCCCTGGCACCGATCCAGGTCCACCAGTACCACACCGTCCTCTTCCCGTTTGAAAATGGCGTCACGCGGGCAGGCGCTCAGGCACCCCGGATTGGTACAGTGGTTACAGATACGGGGAATATAGAAAAAATAGTTGTCGTTGGGGAAATCCCCCGCCCCCTGATCCTCGTCCCAGTTGGGCCCCCAGGTGGGTTCCACGTTGGGCTTGAGCTGTTCACCAAACTGCAGTTCGTCGTGGTTGTAGTCCCAGGGCACGCCGTAATCGGCTTCAATATTGGGCACGATACCCGCCTGCAGATCACCGCCAGCGTCAAATCCGCCCCCCAGTTCCATCCAGTTTTTCGGATACCCGGTCCCCGGATAGGTCTCCACGTTGTTCCAGTACATATACTCGCGGCCGTTACGGTTGGTCCACTGGGTCTTGCAGGCCACCGTACAGGTCTGACATCCGATACACTTGTTCAGGTCCATGACCATGGCTAATTGTCGTTTAGACATTACTCTCTCCTACCTTACACATTTGCTTTTTCAAAGTCGATGGCGCCGTCATACGCGTACTGGTTACCGTCCCAAAGACCGCCAAACTTCAGATGGCCCCAACCGTCGGCCATCTCCAGCAGGTTGAGTGCCGTGGGCACCACCTCATTGTGGCCTTTTTTGAATTTGTACATATAAGGCTCCCAGCCGTGCTCCATCACCAGCCCGTCGGGCGGGCAGGAACTGGAGACCTTGGCCATGGCGTAAAACTCGCCCAGGTTGTTGAAAATACGGATCGTATCGCCGTCCTTGATCCCCTTCTTCTCGGCCACGATGCGGTTGACCTGCACATAGGGCACACCGCGTTGCAGGCGCTGGAGAATACGGCTTTGCTTGTAGTTGGAGTGGATCGACCAACGGGCATGGGGCGTCATCAGCACAAACGGGTACTTGCCGCCCACGGGCCGAATGCCTTCCATACCGGTGTTGGTGGCCGCGCCCAGCCTAATAAACATATCGTGATCGACATAGAAGGTCTGCCGGCCGCTGAGCGTCTCCATACGCTCAAATTTGTACAGGTGGTTCTCAAACGTAAAGTAGGGCCGGTCGGCATAAAGCGGCGACATCTTGCCCGCCTTTTCATTCAACTGCAAAAATCCGCCCGCTTTGTACATCTTCTCCATCGTCCAGGGCTCATACTGCTCACACTTCTCCAGCGCCGCCTGCACCGCCAGCTTGTCGGTACCCAAATAGGGCTCGCCCGCCGCTTCGGACTCCTCGTCGGTATTGGTGTACTCTTTATAGAAGTTAAGAAGATCCCGATACCCCTCTCTGGCGTAGGCTTTGTTGTCGGGCACCTTGGCTTTATCCCGGTTCTCCGGACGGTTGGCCACCTCCTCCAGCTTCTTGGCCAACAGGGCGAACATACTCCACTCATCCATCGCCTCGCCCACCGGCTTCATATTGGCGATCGGTTTGGCCAGGTTGGTAAAGCGGTGGTATCCAGGACTCGTACGCAGGTCATAAACCTCATAGTGGGATTTGGCCGGAAGAAGAATGTCGGCATAGACCGCCGCCTCGCTCATGCGAAAATCGACATAACAGAAAAACTTGGTCTTTTTCAAAAAGGCTTCACGGTATTTGCTCCCCTTGTTGCGGCGAAACTTCGAGTCGGCCACAATAAGCGCCACTTCGGGTTGCCACCAGGGTTTGACCACGTTGCCGTGATGCGATTCAAGGTTGGCTTTGTTGTTTTCTCCCTCTTTGAGCAGGCTCTCGACGATCTCCATGTAATCTTTTTTGCTCATGCCGTTTTGGGCGCGGCGCACATCTTCGTCACTGAAGTACTGATCAAAGGTTTTCAGCCCGTCACCGAAGACAAACTCGCCGACAAAACCCGAACCAAAACGCGGTTTGTATTTGCCGCCAAAGCCGCTGAGCGCCCCCAGTCCGCTAAGACTGAACTCGTTTTCGGTATTCAAACCGCCGTAAGGTCCCATGCGTCCGGTCAAACCGCAGATGGAGGCGATATTCCAAATGGTCATCATGCCGTTGAAATATTTGTTGAGCGAAAAGCCGGTGGTAATGGTGACCACTTTGGGTTTGGCGATGTCATGGGCCAATTCGCGCACCAGATCAGGATGCACGCCGGTCATCTCCTTGGTACGCTCCGGCGCGAAGTTGGCCGCCGATTTTTTAAGCAGTTCAAAGACGGTGGTCACTTTCACCTCTTTGCCGTCAGCCAGCGTCACCGTCCAGCTTCCCTCCAGCTCCGGGTCGATCCCAAATTCATCCAGCCGCAAGGTATGGTGCTCGCTCCCCTCGCTTCCGGGCATCAGGGCCGGCTTGCCCGTTTTGCGGTTCCAGGCGTAGAACTCCTCCTCAAACTTCTCCTCTTCCTCCTCGTTTTGGGCATGCTCCATATCGGATCGGCGTAGCAGTTTCCGGTTGTCCAGTCGCACCAGGAAGGGCAGATCGGTAAAGATCTTCATAAATCCCGGTTTGTAAAGCTTTTCGTTCAAGATCACATGAATGACACTCATGGCCAGGATATTGTCGCTACCCGCCTTGATCGGAATCCACAAATCGGCCGACTTGGCCGACGCGTTGTACTCGGGCGTGATAATGATCACCTTGGCGCCGTTGTATTTGCCCTCCCAGACAAAGTGGGCATCGGGAATCCGCGAAACCGAGGGGTTGCCGCCCCAAAAAATGGAGGTGTCGACGTTGTACATAAAGTCGTAGGTGCCGCCCACGTTCCCCTCGCCGTAGGCGATCGCCGCGCCGGAGAACATATCGCCAAGATACGATGCGGGGTAGATCCGCACCGCGCCAAGTTGCGTCGAAAATCTCAGCGGCGCACCCCGCCGTCCTTCGGTCAGCAGACCCGTGCCGGCGTGCACCATCAGTTTGTCCGGCCCTCTGTCGGGATCGGTCATCACCTCAAAGATCTTTTCGGCCACTTCCGTAGCCGCTTCGTCCCAACTGATGCGTTTCCATTTGCCCTCGCCCCGCTCGCCGACACGCTTCATCGGATAAAGAATCCGATCTTTTTCATACATGATCTGGGAGTGTTGCACCCCTTTGTTACAACCCCGGGGGTTGAAGTCGGGAATCTTGGCGTTAATGGAGGGGTAGCGGGCCGACTGGTTCTCCCGGGTTACCACCCCGTTATGCGACCAGACCTCCCAGGCGCAGTTACCCTGACAGTTGACACAGTGGTAGGCAAAGCCGGTATCCTCTTTCTTGCCGCGGGTAAAGTCAAACTCGTTGCGGTACATCTCTTCGGTATAGGTGGTATTGGGATAGTTATGCTTCCCGTTCTCTATACGCATTACGCCGGTTTTTGCAAAGAGCGACCCCTGCGAGGCGACCATGGCCGCCGTCACACCTGAAAACTTGAGAAAATCCCTTCGTTTGTTGTTTACCATCGTCTGCTCCCTTATCGGTGAATCGGCAGGTTCATATTGTTGCCCCAGGTATCCCAGGCGCCGGAATAGACCTTGACATTTTTGTAGCCGAGAATCTCCAGCGCCGTTACAATCTCCGAACCGCGGCCCGCGCCGACCTGGCAATAAGCGTAAATGGTCTTATCCGGGGTAACACCGTAGCTCTCAAACATCTTTTTTAGCTCTTCGGGTTTGCGGAAGCTCTTTTTGCGATCAAAGTCGGTTACCTTTTTCCACTCAATAAACTTGGAACCCGGAATATGCCCGCCCCGCGCCACGTTATCCATCTTCCGCTCACCGATAATCTCGGTCATGCTTCGGGTATCGATAATGACATATTTGCTCTTGTCACCGTTTTTGCGAATGTCCTCAACCGCCTTGTAAACCTCTTCGGAAGTCGCCAGCATTTCAGGACGCGGATGGGTGATCTTGTAGTGGGTATGGTGCCATTTGGGCTCTTTGCCTCTTTGCACCAACAACGCAGGCTCCAGCGCTTTCATCTTCTTCTTGATCGTCTTGACCTTGGCTTTTAATGCCTTGGCTTTGGCCATATCACCCGCTTTTTTGGCCTTTCTTGCCGCGCGCTTGAGCTTTCGGGCCTCCATCTTCAGCGCGTCATATTTTTTCTGGTTGGGATCAAGCGCTTTAATGCCGTCCTGACCGCCGTCAAGCACATAGACCTTTTCATGACCGAACGATTTGAAAAAGCTGTAAACCCCCGTGGCGTTGGGACCGCGCCAGTTGTCATAGGCGATAATCGTATCGCTGTTTTTGATCCCCTTACTGCTAATGTAATGCTCCGCGTGCTCGGGACACTGATAAAGCGGCTCGCAATGGAGGTTGCCCATAATATCCGCGTGATGCAGATGGTGGGCATACATCTCCCTGGCCCCTCGAATGTGACCGCCCTCATAAGCTGTCTCGCTGTCGCCGCAGACAAACACGACCCCCGGTTTGCCGATCAGTTTGATCGCCTCCTCGGGCGAGATGGTGATCTTCTCACCCGCGAAGAGTCCGGAAGCAAACAGCAACGCCGACACCCATAATGTCGCCTTCCACTGCTTCATTATCGCTCCTTATAGATAAGTTCAAGCCGCCTAATGCGCCTTTTTTCGGGGCTTCCCGATACATCTCCATTGTAAGGGCACCACTCTTAACTGAAACTGAATACATGAAAAATTCTTATTTTTATTGCAAGTTGATCATAAAAAAAAGAAATTGTATCCAAGTTGTGCAGTTTTCATGATCAACGCATCAATTTTTTTTGACAGAAACGAAAACTTTTTTTCAAAACGTCTCGCTTTGCGGTGTCGATGCCTTGTATTGGGACTATCGCCGCCCGGTTTGTGCTACCATTGAATCAAACCAATACAAAAGGATAGGTATATGCAGTCCGAAGAGGCCATACGTCAACTTGAAGATCGGCATCTGCCTTTGGAAAAGGTTGAAGAGATCTTTTTGACATTTCGCGACAATATGCAGGTCGTGGGCCAGGTGGCCATGAACCTGAGCCTGCGCACCAGTGTCTACGCGCCCGAAAAATCGGCCCACCCCCTTATGGGCAAACTGCTGACGGCATTGGCGGAGGTTGAAGATATGGGAAGCCGCTGGGCGGTGGCCAAAAACCCCCATACCCCCGTGGAAGTACTCACCAAACTGGCCGACGATGAGGTCAATCTGGTCAGAGCCCTCGTGGCGGCCAACCCCAATACACCCCCTGCCCTACTTCAACGGCTCTTTAACGACGAGAAGATCGTCCGCGACGGCCTTTCGGGCAACCCTGCCACCCCCGCCAAAATCCTGAACACGCTTTCGGATGATTCAGATAAAATGGTGCGTATGCGCCTGTGTGAAAATCCGGCCACCCCGGAAAAGACACTTGCCAAACTGTGCGACGATCCCGACCCTTCCGTCGCCAAAGCGGCACAGGTCAACCTGCAAAAGCGAAGGAGCGCCTCATGAATAAGAACCCATCCACACTCCCTCCCGCTTACGAGGGGATCGAAAGACAACTGATGGCCGTCTATTATAGCGGTGTGTACATCACCAACCGCGATATCGTCCATGTGGCCCAAACGGTTGGGTTGACCCTGCCGCTCAAAGATCGCACGGCCCTTTTGAAAGAGCTTATGGGCTATGCCCATGAGAAGGGGCTTAAAAAAGAGATCATGCAGGGCTTTGCCGCCCTTTTTCACCAAAGAATCCGAAACTACCAAAACCTGCTTGAACACTTCCCCCAAACAGCCCCGGTGTTAAACGCAACCATTCAAAAAGCCCAGGCCACCGCCAGGCTACTGCAAAAAGAGGCAAGGAGTCATCCTTATGATTTATGACAAACTGCGTACGATCCTTTATCCAGGGCTGGAGAGAAACATTGTCGATCTCAAAATCGTCGAATCCGTCAAAACCGACAACGGCCAAACCGTTATTACCCTCTCCATGCAAAACGACGAAGCCTTTGAGGTGTTGACAGAGCGTATCAAAGAGAAGCTCGGTGCAAAAACGCTTGTGAAACGCAAAGAAGCTTTAAAAAAGAGTATCCACTACGGCCACACCGCCCACCCCAACAACCGGGCCCCCTACGCCAAAAGGGTCATCGCCGTCACCAGCGGCAAAGGCGGCGTGGGTAAAAGCACCGTCGCGGTCAACCTCTCCGTGGCCCTGGCGCAAAAGGGGTTCAAAGTAGGCCTGCTTGATGCCGACGTCTACGGCCCCGATATCCCCAGGATGCTCGGCTGTGCCCACGAAACCCTGCGCTGGGGCGATAACGACAAGATTATTCCAAGTGAAAATTTCGGCATCAAACTCATGAGTGTGGGGCTGACCACCCCCTCCCCCGATACCCCGCTGGTGTGGCGAAGCTCCGTGGCGGTCAGCGCTCTCATTCAATTTCTTGAAGATGTCGACTGGGGTGAGCTCGATTTTCTGGTTATCGATATGCCGCCGGGCACCGGCGACATTCAACTCACCATGGCCCAGGAACTGCCGCTGGCCGCCGGCGTCATCGTCACCACACCCCAGCCGGTGGCGCTGGATGACGTAAGTCGGGCCATTATGATGTTCAAAGATATCCACGTACCCATCGGGGGGCTTATTGAGAACATGAGCTACTTCATCGCGCCCGATACCGGTAAGCGATACGACATTTTCGGTACCGGCGGCGGGGAGGCCACCGCCAAAAAATACGGCATCCCCTTCCTGGGGGCCATCCCGCTGGATATGCGCATCCGTACCCACTCCGACAACGGCACGCCGCCGACAGCCATGGGCGATGAAGCCGTCAAAAACCTTTACAAAGAGATCGCCGACCGGCTCCTTGGCGTGCTACAATAACGTAGCAATTTTCTCAAGGAGCGGCGTCATGCCCATCAATCGACGCGATTTTCTCAAACTCTCGCTGATAACGGCTTCGGCCGGAGCGAGCACATCGTATGCCAATACCCCGACGCCTTCGGACAAACCGCTTCTTCCCCCGCCGACCAAACCGCGGGTTGTCATTGTCGGCGGCGGCTTCGGCGGACTGACCGTGGCCAAGAAACTGCGTATGGCCTATCCCACTGCCGAAGTGATCGTGTTGGATAAAAACCCTCTGTTCATTACGGGCCCCATGTACAACCTGATGCTCGGCGGCATCCAAAAGGTTCACCTTGAAACCATCACCCATGACAGGGAGGCCGCCGCCTACCGCTACGGCTACCGACTTATCATCACCGAAGTGACCACCATCGACCGCCACGCCAAAACCGTCTACACCCGAAACGGCGCCCTTACCTACAACCTTTTGGTACTCTCGCCCGGCATCGCCTACGACTACCGGGGTATGTTCCCCCACTGGGACGCCCAAAAGATCGAAAAGGCCAAACACCTGGCCCCCCCAGCCCTGATACCGGGCAACGAGTTTATCACCCTGCTCGATCGTCTCAAGCGCTTTGAATCGGGCAATATCATCCTCACCGTTCCCATGGGCAAATACCGCTGTCCCCCCGCGCCCTATGAGCGTGCCTGTATGTTTGCCAACTACATCCGTCAACACAAACTTGACGCCAAAGTAATCATCCTGGACAGCTACTCCGAACCGGTCTCCAAAACCCCCGCTTTTAAAGAGGCGTTTGAGAAAGTCTATCCCGACATCATCGAATATTACGGCGACACCATCGTCACCGATGTCGATTTTGAGAATAATACAATCCACTTTGAGTACTGGGGCCCCGGAAGCGGTGACGACGGCACAAAGATGACCAAACCGTTTGCTTTGCTCAATCTCATTCCCAATAACAAAGCCAATCCCGTCATCGCCATGGCAGGTATCAAAACCCTCTCCTGGGGCTCGGCAGTGCTTAAAACCCCCACCTACCAATCGGTTACCGATGAGGACATCTACGTCGTCGGCGACTGCGTGGGGTACCCGGCCTTTCCCGAAAGCGGCCAGATGGCCAACAGTATGGGCACCATCTGCGCCAAACATATTGCCCTGCGCCTTCAGAACAAACCTTTCGATCCCACCAAAGACCTGCCCGGCAATATCTGTATCTCTATGATCCAAAGCGATCCCGAAATGGCTATCAGCGAAACCCACGCCCTATCCCTGGTTGACGGCAAATTCAAAGCGGAAGGCTACATCCCTTACGATGCCACACACAAACGCTACCGTTCAGAAGGCATTGCGACAATGTTATATGATTGGTATGAGGGGATTATGGAGGATATTCTGGGGTAATCTCCTCCCCTAAAGGGAGGAAGAGAGCGAATTAGTAGCGATAACGGATATAAGCGCGGAAATCCTGCGCTTTGTCAACCGGATCCATCATCCCGCTCGCGTAAGCGTCATCGATATCCATCGCCACGCCGTCGGCGCCAAAGAAGCTGTTGCTACCCGTATATTTGTAATCGATATAGGTATAGCGCAACTGCATACTCAGCACTTTGCCAAGAAGCGGTTGGGTAAAGTAGACCTCATACGCGTCACCCCGCGCCGCCAGTTTGGAGCCGATCAGCGTATCTTCGCCATACGTCATACTTCGCCAATATTTACTGCCGTGGTTATACTCCAGACCGATACGCCCCTCATCCGTAATCATCGCAGGAAATTGCGCGCCGGCATAAATAGACCAACCGGTATGGGATTTACCCATCTCACTCATATCACCCGTCATCATATTGGGCATGGTCAGCATAAACTGATCGCTTTTGGGATCGGTTTTATTTCCGGCATAGCTGACAAAAAGTACCGTGTCGTCAAGAAAATCATTAATACCGTCACCCACGCCTTCGGCAATGGCGCTGATCGCCCAGCCGTGCATACCGCCGACACTCTGGAAATCCCAGTTGGTATTGTCGGGCATCAACTGCTCGGGAGAGAAGCCCAACAGATTCCAGGAGTAGAAATAGTTGGTAATGACTTTATATTGGCCGTCATCATAGGGTTTAAAGATAAACCCGGCCATATCGTTGTCGGCGGTGTAATCTTTTTCATTGACATAATCATCACCCGTCTGACTGGCAAAACGCGGTACGGCGTTGGTAAATCCTCGACCCATACAGATCTTGAAATACATACCGCTGACATTGGTAATGTTGGAGATGTCAAATCCGAAGCTGGCGCCGTCAAACTCCACGTTAATGTTGTGACCGATGGGAGAGGCCGCTTTATCGTCGTCACGATAGTTGACAAGAAAACCGTTGGTTGAGGGACGCCGACCGATACTGGCTGTCCAGGGGATGTTGGCGCCCAGTACGCTGTCGCCGAAATAGACGAAATAGGCCTGACGTACTTTCAGGGTTCCATCCGTCGCGTTATCGCCGACAATCCAATCAAAATAGTTGAATCCGGGGTTGTGAATACTTCCCGGTTGCGCGGACTGGGATTGCCCGAACAATTTATTATAGGAGAGCTGACCAAAAAAGCTCAGGTTGCTAAGCGGCGCGTATTTCATACCCAGCCACATACGGTTGCTTATCACGTCACTCTTGTCACGTTTCAAACCGCTGGCATGCTTATAACTGATCGCGTCATAAGATGAGCGAAAATCGATCGACCACTTGATATTATCATGCAGTGCCGCCGCCTTCAATTCACTCATCTGCTTTTTGATCCGCTTGGCTTTAAGACCCTTGGTCTGCTTTTTCAAAGCGGCGACCTCCTTCTTCAAGGCCTCCAGCTCGGCTTTAAGGTCTTCTACCGTTGAAGCGGACGCGACAGATGCGACCAAAACAGCGGCAACTGACAATCCAATCATTTTTCTCATGCCATAACTCCTTACTCCAGATTACACCGCATTCAAAGAGTGCGTGCTTCAGATAATTATAAGGTGATTCGCTTTAAAGATTACTTATTGCGGAAAAGATTTTGTGATAATTTTTTATTATTTTTGAAGAATTTTAGAGTATAAAAAAATATTATCCTCCAGCCCGGCACCGACCTACGTTCCCACGCCCGGGGGGCGCAGTATTATCAGCGCGGAGGGGCTTGACTTCCGGGTTCGGGATGGGACCGGGTATAACCCCCTCGCTATAGGCACCGGACA
>Ga0256843_1001721_pt1 | contig 16802 bp, 5 predicted proteins | sample AlvinellametaG_FD_191572 | JGI IMG/M metagenome (GOLD analysis project Ga0256843, IMG submission 191572) | Pompeii worm associated microbial communities from hydrothermal vent at the East Pacific Rise, Pacific Ocean - Alvinella | ecosystem: Host-associated > Annelida > Integument > Unclassified ... | reverse complement strand
TTCCCAATAATATCAATATTTCCAGAATTCGAAACAATTCCTCTTCCTGACTGGGCGATATCTCCTTTTGAATTGATTCTTACATCACCAAACGCTTCAACTCTGTTTACATCCGCTTTTTGTGAAGCTGAGAGTTCGACTGCCCCGTTTTCTGAAACTATCCCCTCGCCTCTTTGAATAACGCTTCCTTCAACAGCCAGCTGAATATCGCGTAAAGCTTTGATAAATGTTGCGTTCACAGAACCGTTTGTAAATATTGTTATACCGCCTTCGTTTGAAACGATATCGTTTTGATTATCCTGAATCAATCCGCCCTCTATTTTCAAATCGATGTTTTTTTGGGCTTTGATTCCGTAAATACCGTTTACCCCGGTTATTTCTGTATCTTTTTTATTAAGAATCCTAACAGCGCCGTTTTGAGAATTGGCGCTTAGTTTATCAGCGGAAATATTCAAATAAACTCCTCCCGCCGTATCTATATTTCCGCCTGCGCTAAGAGATACTTTTTGAGCGTTTATGTTTAAATAAGAAGGAAGACCTTCAAGACTGCCTTGCGTGTTTATAGCGACAAAAGGCGCTTGAATACTTCCTATAAAGAGATTTTCAGGCGAATTTATATAAGCCTGCACAGGAGAATCGGCTTCTTGAAGAACTCCGCTCACATAAACAGGAAACATCTGATTTCCGATTGCCCCGTTTAGTGCTTTTAAATAAGTAATACCGGAATTTATTACATTTCTTGCCTGATTATAAATTCCTTCGTTTGAATTTACAAATGTACTTCCGCTTTGATTTAAAATATCTCCACCCAAATATACATCGCCGCCTTCATGCTGGGCAATGCTCGCGTAACCTTCATCGTATCCGAATGGAGAAAGTGTTATTCCGTCCATGTTCTCAATTTTTCTTCCGTTTACATAAAATCCGCTGTCAACTTCGGGATTGGTGTCTATTTTTTTCAAATAAAGACTTTTATCCTGATAATTATCAACACCGATATGGGAATATTTTTCAAGTGTTTCTATTGTTCCGCTTCCTTCAAATTCCCCGTCTTCAAGATTAATGCTCACTCTTCCGCCTCTGGCTGAAAGATCTTTTAAATATACTCCGCCGTCATCGGAAAGAATATATCTTGCATTAGGCCCGTAAGGATCTATTTGAGGATTGATTACGACATGCTGATCGGCAACACCGCTGTGTAAAAGTCCGCTGAATTTTAATGACACACCGTATCTGCCGTTGATGTCGATGTTTCCTGAAGAATTGACATTGTGCAAATTAACGTCCGATCTTGCGATATTCGAATCGATTTCGTTTGTTTCGGTGTCTTTAATGTATGTTCTTGCGGCATCAATATTGATTTTGACGTCTTCCCCGGCTTTTATGTCATTTAAGGTAATTGAGTCGATCAAATAATCTTCTGGTTCGTTCGTTACGGTATATTCCGCGGCTCTGACATCAAGATTCGTAGCACCGAAACTTTGGGTATTAAGAGTGCCGCCTTTATAAATTTCAAGATTCAAAGGATTTTGCACCGTACCGACTGTTCCTTTTTTTGCATCAACAGAAATATTATAGGCACTCACCCATGAATCCGGATTTGAATAAATATTACCGTAATCGTTCGTAATAAAAACGTCTCCCCCGTAATTGTTCACATGAGAGGCAAAGACAATGTCTCCTTTTCCGTAATTTTCAAAATGTACCGTATGATTAGGATATTCAGAATATTTATCCGCACTGAAAGTGCTTTTTGTATAAAACAGAGCCATATTCGGCTGATCGGCATTGTCGCTGATGGTATTCATCTGATTTATAAAAACATTTTTATCGGAATAATTTTTAACCGTTACGTCAGGATATGCGTTAAAAAGGTAAAGATTACTGTGCCCCTCAAGCACTCCGTTTGTTTTTAACTCCATACCTCCGATATCATGGTTGATTAAAGGATTAACGTATATGTTATTGCCCTCAACCCTCGCGCTGATATCTCCTTTTGTCGAAATTCCTCCGTTTTGGGCAATATTGAGTTCCTGTGCCACAGATGTGTGCTGATGAATTTCGGCATTCATATTAAGAACGGAATCATATGTCATACCCCCGTATAACTTTGGAGAAGTATCACTGTGAAGAAGTTCTTTTTGCCATGTATAGACCGTTTTCCATACCCATTTTACGAACCATCCTATAATCGGAATTTTTTCAAGTTCTTTTACAAGCACTTGTTCGGCTTTAAGAAAATAATGTACGATAGTACTGTTTTTTGCAAATGCCATATTATTATAATTGTCAGCCGTTTTTGGAGGAGCGTACGTTTCAACATAGAGATTTTTCGCATCTATTCTCGTATTTTCAAACGCGTTTATTTCGGATCTGGTATTTACCGTATTGTTAGAGTCCGCTTTTACCGTACCCGTTCCACCTGCAATAAACGCTTTTGTGTAAGCACTTGTGTAAATGTTTTGTTCATCCCTGTTTTGTACCGCTTCTATGTCTAAATCATGGGCGGCATCCAAATGAGCACCCGGATTTAAATTCACATGTATAAACGTAGCGGCATGGTTATTTGCAACCCCGTGGGAAGTTGTGTTTTCGGCAAGCGTTTCGGATGTTGCGTTGGCATCGGAATAGAGATATTCTCCCTCAGCTTTGATATAAATTCTGTCCGCTTTTATATGTGCCGCTTTGATATTTACCATAGCGTCTTCAAAAACGGTGGTATCTGATTCTGAGACGTTTTCACCGTGTTCCATGGTTGCTTTTATATTTGTTTTTGATTTTCCGTAAGAATGCACTTTCGCAATAAGAGCTATGATTCCTTTTGCCTGCAAATCAGTGCCGTCACCTATTTCCATATAAACGTTGTTATGGTTTACAAAAGCCTGGGCGAGAGTTCCTGAAGAGGTAATAAGACCTCCGATACCACCGTACGCATCGGAATACGCTTCTGCCCTTGAAAAAGCATTTAAGCTCATATTTTCGCTGTTTATGGAATTATTTGAGCCTACAAGAGTGTTTACCTGATTGTGAGTATCGCTTTTTGCATGTGTTAGACCCGCTGCGACAATCCCGTACGCATCTCCGTTGCTGTGAGAGTAAAGATGCGAAAAAGCCTGGGAATTTAACCCCAGATTGCCGCTAAGCTCAATTTGATTGCCATTTTCTATTCTCGTTTCTATTAAAGAATTCCTATAAGATTCTGAAAAAGAGCCGGTTCCACCAAGCAGCGCTCCGGCTGAAGATTTTGCAACGGAACTTATCTGATTTGAAGTAATAAAATCGCCTGAGGCAGATGTGTTCTCAAGCGCATTCATTATTAATGAATGGGCTCTTATGTTGTTATGTGAGCCTATTTTTGAAACCACACTCGGTGTCCAGCTCGAATAAGCGTTGGATTCGCCAACGTGAACGCCGCTTACGCTTACACCCTCTGCATCACTTGAGAGAGAACCTTCGGCACTTGAAAGAACACCGATATCGCCTGAAACGTCAGAATTTATATAACTGCCAAGTTCTGCGCTTACAACAGGAGATGCAATAACCCAAGCAACTGACCCCTGTCCGCTTTGGATTCCGCCCTGAGAGGCGTTTGAAACGGCTGAAAGATTATCCGCTTTATAAAAGGCGTTTATTTGAATGTTTCCTTCAGAATTTAGCTGAGACGCATTATAAATTCCGGCTGTAGTGGTACCTGTGGAATTCAAATCGGCTTTTGAAATTCCTGCAGCCGCAGCAGCGGCTTCAAATCCGTGTGCGCTTACGCTGTTTGAAGAGACGTCCGTATTTGCGTTTACGTTCATTCCCATTGCACCCGTATACACTTCTGAAGCGGCTGAAAAAGCACTGTTAGTATAATTGACATCCATATGGGATACAGCCGCACCAAGTCCGACCGTTCCTCCGGACGCCTGATATGATTCGGCGGAATTGCCGTTTATATTGACGTTGGAGATGATATTTATTCCGCCGCTGTGAATTACGCTTCCTTTATCTATATAAGCCTGGGTATCGGAATACACATCAGATACGGATACGGCCCCTCCGGCTCCCAAAATGACACCGGCACTTACTACACCGGCGGTATTTTTTGTATGAAGTTCGTCCGTTGCTTTTATGGTAGTCTGACTTCCTACATTTATAATCGCATTTCTGCCGATATACGCTTTTGTTCCGAATTTTGAAGATGAAAGTTTTCCATCGAAACTCTCATCGCTGTTTATGGCTGTTGTTTCGCTGTCAACGGATGCTTTTGTAGCATTTGATTCGCTGTAACTTCCAAGAGACGTTCCAATGATACTTGATTTAGTCTGATTATCGGCGGTTTTTTGAGTGTCATCAGATGCTTTTTTGGCATCTTCCCCGATGGCTTTATCAATGTTGGAAATGGAAACGGCACCCGCAACTCCAAGAGCCGAACCGCTTCCGGACCCTACGGTACTGTCTGAATTTTCACTCGAATCAGCCTGAATGTTAAGATTTCTTTTAGCTTTGAGATTCGTATAATCTCCCACAAACGCCTGAGACGTGTTGTGAATTGTCTGCACGTCAATAGAACCGCTCACACTCACGGCTCCTGCGGAAATACTTCCGGTTTGTGCTTTAATTAAAGAATCGGTATTTGAACTGATACTCACATCCTGATAATCGCTTTTGTATGAAGCATCCCGGTTAATTATCATTCTGCCAGGCGCACTGGCAAAAGTGTATGCTTTTGCCGTAGAGTCTATCGTCTCAATGTTTACCGCACCGGCGGCTCCAAGAAATGCACCTACAGAGCCTGTGGCGGTATAATGTAAAATAGAAGCGTTATTGTCCGCTGATATATTTAAAGTACGGGCTGAATTTAGGTTTGAGTCTTTAGCGTAAGCCGAAGTATTTTGAACGATTTTACTAACAGCAACCGAACCTCCCATTCCTCCGATAACTCCCAAAGAGGTGGTTCCGGTAAAAATATAGGTATCGTTACCGTCTTTTACTTTTTTACCCATAAATGCACTATCCGAAGCTTTTATGTTCAAATCGCCCTTTGAAGAAACAGACGAATTTGAAACATACGCTGTTGTAGTATTATTTATTTCATTTACAGCAACGGAACCTGCTATACTGGCGGTACCGCTGAATGACCCGCTTGAAATTTTAGTATTAATAAACGTATAATTTTTGCTCTCAACCCCAAAATCGTCTTTGGTATTTGCAGTGGAATTTTCCACAAAAGCGCTTACTTTGTTTTTTACGATATTTACACCCACAGAAGCTCCGATTCCCGCTTCTCCGCCAAGAGTGATTCCTCCGGCATATGAAGAAATTTTATTGATGCCTGCAGCTCTGAAGGTGGCTCCGCTAAAAGAGCTTAAGGAATCTTTATCGCTATTCAAAGCCGAATTTTGCATATAACTTTCAATTGAGTCTTTTATAATATTTACCGCAACGTTTGCAGCAATAGCCACTACACCGCCGCCTGAAAGATTTACGACTTTGACGTCTATATTCTCATCGCCTTTGGCCAGGGCGTCAATCCCTGAAATATGCGTTTTATCATCGGTATCGTCACTTGTAAGAGTATTTACCGACCATCTGCCGTTTGCCTGAATTCTTGAATTCTGCTCGATATAAGATTTGATTGTGTTTTGAATAATATCAACAACAACATTTCCTCCGATTCCAAGCGTTGAAGCCGCGCTTCCGACTCCTCCCATTGCTTCGATTTTATTAATTCCGTATGAAAGAAGCGACAACGAACCTTCAAGGTTTACATCCGAACCTGAGACAAAACTCAAAATAGTGTCTTTGATTTTGTTTATAACGACTCCGCCGTCTATTGAAACCTCTCCTGAAACCGCTCCTCCTACGGAATACGCGTCAATTGTCTTGTCGCTTGTAGCATGTAAGATTACATTGCCTCCGGCATCAACGTCTGAATTGGAAATATATGCATTTACACCGTTTGACATTTCGTTATACAAAAATGAAAAACCGAATCCCGCACTTTCACTTCCGGACATATTTCCGGCTATCGCTTCAATAGTTTGAGTCTGCAAAGCCTCTGCGTCTATATCATCGGTGCGTACTGATCTTGAACTGTTAATATATGCGCTTATCTGTGAATTTATTTCGTTAATGGAAAATGATGCTGATGCAGCCATTCCTGAAAGTGCAGCGGCCATAGAAGCGCTCAACGATTTAATGGTTGAGTTTTCGTTTGCCAGCAGACTTAAATCGTTTCCGTTGAAATTCACGGAATCAATGTACGAATGGGTATTGGCGGTAATGTTATTTTTCGCAAGAGAAGCGCCGACTCCCGCCGCGCCGCCTCCGCTTATGGTACCGGCAATCGTTTCGATGGTTGGAGAATTTTGAGATGAAAGTTTGGTGTCACCGGAAGCATCTATGTCTGATCGGCTCATATATGCGTTAACATCCGTAGTTATACTGTTTATGGAAACAGAACCGGCAATACTTACGCCGCTTGAATTTAACGCTCCGCTTAAACTAGCACTCAAAGATTCAATTGTGGAAGAATTTTCAGCGTTTAATGAAATATTGTGGGCACTTAGTGTGCTGGAATCTATATATGCGTTTGCCTGAGAGTTTATATCATTTTTACCGTACGCTCCGGCAAGTCCGCCCGAAATACTTGATCCGCTTGCAATAGCAACAGCTCCCGTTATTGAAAAAATCAAAGAATCGTTTTTTGAATTCAATGAAAGATCACCGCTATGAGAATTTACCGATGCATTTATAAAACTTAAGGCTTTTTCATTAATGGTATTTGAAGCGTAACTTCCAGATATTCCTATTCCGACACTTCCTGCTTTGGTAGATTCGCTTTGAGAACCTGAAAACTGAGAAGCAACTGAACCGGCAAGAGCCACTGAATAAATATTTCCTTCATTTTTTGCATTTAAAGATGTTTCGCCCGGAGTTTGAAATACCGTGGATTTTAATGCAGATTCGGTATCTCTTGTAATATCGTTTATGGCTATGGAAACCCCTATACCGGTATTTTTAGATACCGCTACCGCTCCTGCGATGTTATAGAGTCCGGAATCTTCTTCTGCATTAAGATAAAGCGTTTTATCAGAACTGCCGGTAATATCCAAATCGGCTCTTCCTATGTTTGCAGTGGTAGTATCAACCGTTTTTAAATAAGAAAAACTTCCGGAAGCACCGAAATTTTCAGCTTTTGAACCGGACTGGGAAATGGATATGTTTTTGTTTGAATTGTATGCTTCAACGGAAAGTTTTGTGGCTTTCAGTTTAACTCCGTCATTTATATATGCTTTTACGGAATTTTCGTAGCCTATATCAAGATATGAACCGCCGACTCCGTTTTTACCCTCCGTTCCAATACCCGTAAGACCTGAAACACCGGCAAGATTAACCGTCTGAACGTCACTTCTCGCATTAAATTCCACAGATGAAAAAGTATCGGTGTTTTGATTAATTTTTGCATTATCGTCGGCATATGCTTCGGTAGTGTTTTTTAATCTCATAAAATTCACCGAACCCGCCGCTGCTACGACATCCCCACTTGAATCGCTCTGAACCCATGTATTGAAAAATCCGTTTTGAATTCCCAGATTCGAATTCATTTTATCCGAAAAAGAATTAATAAAATCTTTCGCACTGTCGGTTTTGAAAGTAAAATAATTCGGAACATACGGAATATACGTTAAAGCACTCACATCAAGTCCGCCTTTTACGTTTATAATGGAATTTTTACCCAAAAAGGCTTTTGTAGTGTTTTGTACATCGGTATATCCCACCGCTCCCGCAACGGAATAATCTTTTTTATTTTCATCGTTTACATCAACAGATGAGGTGGACACGGTTACTATTCCCGTTTTGTTATTGTCCTGGTCGAGATAATAAGAAGTCCGGGCGTTTACGCTTGCGTCTCTTTTGACGTTTATTTCAGCTCCCTCATCTATATTCGCAACTGTTGAAGTGGAATGTTTTGAATATGCAAAAGAAGCTGAAAGCCCGTTGTTTTTCGAACCGCTTCTGCTGTCTAAAGAAGGAACGTTTGAACCGAAATATTTATCTAATTTGTCGTTTAGGTTTGTATATTTTTTAGCCCCGTCAAGAAGATTTGAAAACGTATCGCTTATACCGGCTCCCGCTGAGGCTTTTGAGGAAGCAAGTTTATTAAATGTCAATGCTTTTACGTTAAGTGCCCCTACATCGGCAAAACCTCCAAGCGTTGCCTGCGTTGTTGTTGAAGAAGTTGAAATACTGACTGCTATTCCTACCGTCCCGTCATCATATGAAGCTGCGTTTGCCTGAGCGTTTATTGATTTTTGTGAATACGAATCAACATTTAGCGTACCTTCTGCGGTTATTGAAGCTCCGTTTTGCACTACGGCTTTTGAAGTGGTTTCGTTTTTAGCATAGGCAAGAGCGATATTCGCCTGGTCGGTTCTTCCTTCACCGGTTTTAACTACATTTACCAAAGATGTGTTTTGAGTAACCGCTCTGCTTGAAATATCGACGTTTGATTCGGAATTGATTGAAACTCCCGAAGCCACATTGGTCTGAGAATCCGCAGTAGCTTTTGAATATGCCACTCCCGCTACTTTAAATGCACTTTTTACCGTACTTTGAGCAGTTGCCGAAGAATGAATTTTTATATCGCTTCCTATTATGCGGGTATTTGAATTGACATTAATATAAGCCCTGGCCCTTGAAAGACCGAGCGCAACAGGTGCAATTGGACTGTTTTCTAAAAAGTCAAGAGCATAATCGCTAAGAGCGTCGTTTGAATTATCGATACTGTCAAAATTATCTGTAGCCGATGAATTTGCCCCTATATCTATATTTCCCCCTTTAATTAAAGCACCGTTGATAGTAATTGAAGTATAAGAATCCGCATCCGCACCGGAACTGTTTTGCTGTGCCTGAAGGTTTATATTTCCGGCACGAAAATTGTCAGTTGCGAAACTCAGAATTTTACTGTTGTTTTTCAGAGTAATTACCGGAGCTTTAAGTAAAACATCTCCGGAATTTCCGACGGATTTTGCATTGAGATAATCTTTGCTAGTTCCGATATTTCTTGTTGAAATAATCACATCCTCTTCAAGAGTAATCGTTTTGGACGCGGACTGATAAACCGATGTACCGCTTGTAATTATGCTCTGATTTATGTCTATGTTTTCAGGATCGGTAAAGAAAAGTCCGTTTTTACCTTTTGGAGCGCTTAAATCTATTTTGCTTCCGTTAAGAACCACATTTTTTTTCGCGCTTATTTCTAAAAAGCCGCCGTCTCCTCCGTTTTCTCCGCCTCTTGCAATGTAACTTGCGTCTTTTGCGGTATAGGCGTTACGGTCTGCATAAATATTTATAATTCCGCCGTTCCCTTTTATTTTTGCATCTGCATTTATATTGGTACCGTCAAGCATTAAGATGTCTTTTTGAGCTTTGATATCCACTCTTCCCGCTTCTGAATCCTGAGCAGATACATCAATACCGGAAGAAACAAAAGCATCTCCCTGCGCTCCCGTAAGCTCGATCGTATCACCTTTTTTAACGAGTCTGATATCATTCATACCCTGGGTGTTTATAATCGAATTAATTACATGATCTGCATAAGCTGCTGGAATAACTATAGGGGAAGTGCTGTTTTCAATACCTTTTTGATATTCGAAATTCACAAGTCCCTGCGTATCGAATGTGAGATAAAAATTATCGTCCGCACCGATTACCACATGCCCGCTTTTTGCCAAGATCACCCCTTCACTGCTTATAAAAGGAGCACTCAATACAACAAATCCTTCCGGAGTTACCGTAATTTTACCTTTTTGAATAATAAAACTCTGCGGAAGGTTTTTTGCCTGTTCGAAACGGTAATTTCCTTCCAAAAAGTCTTTATCCGAAATATTAAGAGTCGTAGCAAGAAAAGAATTCGTATCTATTACACTGTTTTTTCCGAATATTATTCCATACGGATTTACCAAAAAAACTCTTCCGTTTGCCTGTAATATACCGAGAATATAAGAAGGATTCGCTTCAATCACCCTGTTTAACACTATGGCATTTGAAGAAGGCTGAACGAATTTTACAAGTTCGTTTTGACCTATGTTAAAACTTTTATAGTTGATAATCGCTTTATTTGAAGCGTTTATTATCATTGTGTTTTTTGAAGTGTCAAAACGGACGTTGCCGGATGCAACGCTTTGAGCGGAAGGCAGAGCACTCAAATTCATAGGCATTAAAACAAGTGAAACGCTGACCGCTATTGAAAGATGCTGTTTGATTCCCAAACTGATAAATTTATTAAATTCTTTTTTCATGACATATCCTTACCATAATTTCAACTGAGCGAGTGCGTAAATTCTTGGACCGTTGTCTTGAGATTTTTTGGAGGTACAGTTAAGAGGAAAACCGATTCCCACTTTCATTGAAGCTCTTTTTTTGTAAGAAAAAATCACTTCAAATCCTGAGCCTGTCATATTGACGGCTTTTTCCTCACCCGGTACGGGCTTATGAAGATAAACCCCTCCGTTATCTATAAATAGCCCCGTTTGCCAGGAAAAATTCTGTTTTTTGCCAATCAAAGGCTGGAAAATCAGTTCCGCTGACAATACATACCCGTAATCACCGCTTTTCGTCGTGGTGTCAAATCCCCTTACGCTGCTTAATCCGCCTATCGTAAACATTTGAGAAAGTGGAAGCCTCTCAGACGAATACTGAACATTGCATTTAAAAAGCGAACTGAACGTTTTATTGACGTATTTGTTCATTAAAACGTTTATGTTATATTTCAAAAAATTTGATTTTTCATAAACCCTGCTTCCTATATTATTGTGATTGTCAAAACCGTGAGATATTTTAAAAACAACGTTTGAAGTGTTAAAAAGCGATATATGTTTCCAAATCAGAGAAAATTCAAGAACGTTGAATTTATTTTGGGAAGAAAGTTTACCTAGAATATAGCTTCTTGTATGAACTCTCCTGTAACCGATACTAAGGTCTGTTTTGTTTTTCAAAGAATATTTGAGAGGCTGAAGAAAGGCTATATCGTATGAATGAGTATCACCCCTTAAATCCAAAACGGACAAAGAACCGGAAACAATATAGTTTGCGTAAAGATAATCGGTTTTAATTCTTGTAAAACTCGGCGTAAAAGGAGCCGTTACGTATCCTATCTGATATAATTTCGTATTGAACTTTTTAAGTCCGAACATCGTAAAAAGATTTACACTGTCTCCGTTTACAATTGCATTCCCGAGATTTACACTCGTACCCCATCTGTATCTTGATGTGCTACTAGAACCCAGATTGTCAAAAAACATAGAAGCATGAAACGGTCTTGTATCTTCCACTTTTAACGTAATATCTGTCTGACCGAATTTTTCACCCTTGCTTAAATAAGATTTGACCATAAGATCTTCATAGGAATTCAAAAACAAAAGCGAATTCACAAGCACAGGATATGAAAGATAACCTCCTTCGTTAAGATCAAGATTGTTTTTTATAAATTTTTTGGAAAAATATCTGTTTCCTATTACTTTTATTTTCCCCACTTTCGCCCTTACCACTTCAAAAGTTAAGATTCCGTTGTTTAACTTTTGAGGGGGCAGAACGACAGTCATAAAAACATCGCCTCTTTTTTTCAAAAAATAATTGAGTTTAAAAGCAATTTTTCTAATGTCTTTTATCGTCAAACTGCGGTTTTCATATGGTTTAACGATTTTTTCAAGTTTAGGTTTTAGATCCTTGGGAGAATTTTTAATAACGATTTTTTTAATAAAAACACTCTCTTGGGCAAAAAGAATTGCCGCAAAAAACATTAAAACACAGAAGACTTTTAAATGACCCCTCATTTTTCACCCTTTTTGTTAAATTTATGTTAATATTGTAAATGATTTACATAGCAAAAAGCTATGACATTTCAGTCCAAAGAAAAAATTCTATGAAAGAGCCGGACATGATTGTGGAATGTTTCTCAAAAAAAGATCTGTCTTTTCTTTTAAAAGGCTTTACGGTTTCCCAACTGTTTTATAATTTTTTAATCGAGATGGTTGATGAATTGAAAATAGACAAAGAAAAGCTTGAAAAAAAGACAAAATTTCCCGTTGTAAAAGTCACAGACAAAGAAAGGCTTCCTCTTCTAAAAGCGTTCAGACTCTGGAGAGCCATCGAATCAACTACAAAACGATCTGACATAGGTCTTATTATCGCCGATTACTTTACAATCAACAAAGCAGGAATTATCGGAGATCTTTTTTTAAACACCCCAAATTTAAAAGAATCTGTAGAAATCATGAAAAGATTCATAAGCATTATTATGGATAACATTTCACTTTCATACGAAGAAAACGATCATTATTTTATCTTTTATTTTGATATAGTTCCGAGATTTTTAATACCTATGAGCGTGACGGAGTGTTATATCAAAATTTGTTATAACTGGGTAAAAGAATACACTCAAAAAGAACAGCTGGATGTGGAAGAAATTAATTTTTACGGTCATATTCCCCCACATCTCAAATATTATCATCAAATTCTTCCGAATACCAAAATATATTTTAACCACACAAAAAATTACGTAATTCTCGATAAAAAAATGTTTTATAAAAAAAACAGCAGAAAAACTACAAACAGCTGTCCGGTTTTAATAAAACACGCTAAAAAAATCATCAATAGTATTGCAAAATCAAAAACATTTACACAAAAAGTTTTGAATCAGATAATTATCACCATGCCGGACCAGAAAAACAACGAAGATGAAATATCAAAAAAACTAAAAATGAGTAAAAGTACTCTTAAAAGAAGACTGAAAGAAGAAAACGAAAATTTTAAAAATCTGACTGAAAATTTAAGAAAAATGCTTTCAACCTCACTGTTGAAAGACGATTTGAGTTTTGAAGAAATTGCATATCTTTTGGGTTATTCGGAATACAGCCCGTTTTTCAGGGCCTTTAAAAAATGGTATAACATATCTCCTTCCGATTACAGAAAACAGTTCGTAAATTACTGCTGAATTAAAGATATTCAAGCCACATCGGCAAAAACTTCTGGGCTTTTTTAATTGTGGTTGCAGCCCCGTGCCCCGGTAAAACCCTTTTATCATAAGGAATCTGTAAAAATTTTTTTATCGATTTTTTCATATCTTCAGGATTTGAATAAGGAAAATCCACCCTTCCTATGCTTCCGTCAAAAATAAAATCCCCGCTAAACATTTCATCGCCTATTTCTATGGTCACGCTTCCGGGGGTGTGTCCCGGAAAATGACGGATTAATACGTCATAATCCCCTATTTTATATTTACCTTCGTCAAATAAAAAATCAGGCTTTACTTTTGGGGGATTGTAGCCAAAAGGGTCGTTTTGAAGCATAAAAGCGTCGTTTTTGTGAATATAAACCGGAATATCATAATATTCTTTTATTTTTTTGGCATCCCACATATGATCAAAATGACCATGGGTCAGCAAAATGGCTTGAGGTTCTTCGACGTGGTCTTTTACAAATTCAAAAGCCCCGACCCCGGGGTCGATTATAAGTTTTTTATCCACTATATAACAGTTGGTATAAAATTCACCGCACGGTTTTACCAGAATTTCCATTATTTTCCTTTATGCGACGGCAAAATCAACCGCTCTTTTTTCTCTTATTACGTTTACTTTAATATTACCAGGAAAACTTACTTTTTCCTCTATCTCTTTTGCAATTTCCCTAGCCATAAGAACGGCTTCGTCGTCGCTTATCAAATCAGCTTCGACAATTACCCTTATTTCTCTTCCGGCATTCATAGCGTATGCTTTTATTACTCCGTCATGGCTTTTTGCTATCTCTTCAATTTGAGTTACTCTTTTTAAATACGCTTCCAAAACTTCTCTTCTAGCCCCGGGTCTTGCGGCTGATAGCGCATCCGCCGCACAAACAGCTGCGGCTTCTATACTTGTCGGCTCTTCGTGTCCGTGATGGGCTTTAATAGCGTTTAGAACTTCTTCAGGTTCATTATAACGTTTGCATAAATCATATCCGATAGTTACGTGATCACCGCCTATTTCATGGGTTAAAGCTTTTCCTATATCATGTAACAGACCGGCTCTTTTTGCAAGCAGCTCGTCTCCTCCTAGTTCAGCCGCCATTATTCCGGCAAGATGAGCAACTTCCAAAGAATGTCCAAGGGCATTTTGTCCGTAACTCGCACGGTATTTGAGTCTTCCTATGAGTTTTACGATTTCAGGATGTATTCCAGCACTCGCAAGTCCGAGTTCATATACAATCTCTTCACCTTCTTTTTTAGTATTTTCTTCGAATTCCTCTTCGACTTTTTTATAAACTTCTTCGATTCTTGCCGGATGTATTCTGCCGTCTTCAATAAGTCTTTTTATAGTCTCAACGGCTATCTGGCGTCTGTAAATATTAAAACTGCTCACAGTAATAATTCCCGGGGTTTCATCAATAATAATATCGCATCCCGTCACCATTTCAAGAGTTTTGATGTTTTTACCCTCTTTACCGATTATCCTTCCTTTCATTTCATCATCGCCTATTGCCACGACGTTTATCAGTCTCTCACCGGCAAATTCCCCGGCATATCTCGTCGTTGCCTGTGCTATTATAAAGTTCGCTTTTTTCTTTGCGTTTTCTTCGGCTTCTTTTAGCATTTTTCTGGTCAGATGGGCAATATCTTCCCTAACAAGCTCCTGGGTTTTTTGAAGTACTATTTCTCTTGCCTCTTCTTTTGTAAGCCCGGCCGCGTTTCTTAGCACCTCATCCACTTCACTCAGTTTGTTTTTGTATTTTTCTATAGATTTTTTTAATGCCGTCTCAAGTTTTGCCAGTTCCTTTTCTTTTTGATTCTGTTTTTTTAACAGTTCTTCAATTTCTTCTTCTTTTTTCAAAATTGCGTTGAGTTTGTCTTCATATTCTTTTTGAAGTTCAAGCTGTTTTTTTTCATATTCATTTTGAGCGCTAAGCTCAATTTCTTTGGCTTTGCTTTTCGCGTTTTCAAGCAAAATTTCAGCTTCATGCTCGATAGCCTTGGCTTTTGCTTTGGCTTCTGTTACGTAAATTTCGTATTTCGCCCTGTCCATCTTCTTTGTTATGAAAAATACCGCGAGAGCGGATAAAAAAGAAGCGAGAATAGCGATTATTATTGTTGCCATTTTTTCTCCTTACGTTAAAACTTATATATTCATCCGCTTTGATATCAAAACTGTCTGTTAGTTTATGCTTTGATATACATGGTCTTACCTGTAAAAAAACGATTTTAGGTCGGTATCCGAGAGACGCAAAAAATCTGTCATACATCCCTTTTCCGAATCCCACCCTTTTAAAATCCGTATCTATTCCGACTACCGGAACGATTGCAAGGTCGATTTTCTGCAAAGTTTTGTTTTTATTATGAGGTTCTAAAATTGAGAATTTTTTCTTTTTTACAGGTAAAGAGTATTTTACCATCTTAAAGCTTAAATCTTGCATAAACGGGACAAAAATATTCTTTTTTTCTCTTCTTAAAGAATTTATAAGGCCTTTTATGTCGGGTTCGTTTTTTAAAGGTAAAAAAAGAAGGATATTTTTGTAAGGTCTGGTTATTTCCTTTAATACAGATGAAATTTTTTTTGAAAAAAGATATCTGTTAAAATTTACCGATTCAAGACAAATTCGCCTAAATTCACTTTTTGCATCCTTTTTATTTTCCATTTTAACACCCTTATGATAAAATTACATCTCAAAGGAGAGAGATGAATATTAAGTATATTTTACCAATTTTTATAGTACTGTTTTTAGGATGCAATTCCCAAACCCAAAAAAGCATAAAAGAAAACAACAGTTCAAAGATTAACAAAACTGAAAAAAATGTGGATAAATATAGGGGAGAAAGGGAAACGCAAAAAATTATAATTGAATTAAATGACATTAATCTTACATTTGATAAAAATAAGTTGATTTATCCAAAAGAAAAAACGGTTCTTTTATTCGAAGACAATTCGACCAAATCAAACATGCAAAAAATCGTCCTGGATAAATTAAAAGTAAAATACATCGCTACGGACAATCCGTATCTGAAAAATTATTTTAAAATCAAAACGATACCCACCATTATTGTACTTGACAAAAATAAAACGATAAAATATGAAAATTTTGTACCATATGAAATTTTAAAAGCGGAAGGATTTTAGATGTTCGGACTTTTTAAAAAAGCTCTCAATAAAACAAAAGAAGCCATACAAAGCGTTGTAGGGAGCGAAAAAAAAGAAAAAATAGACAAAGAACTTCTTGAAGAGGCACTGGTCGAAGCGGATATAGATTACGACCTGGTAGAAAAAATTCTCGACAAACTTCCAAGGGAAGTAACGAGGGAAAAACTCAAAAAAGAACTTATGAAAATTTTTGACGTACCAGAAAACAAAATAGAAATAAACGACAAACCGTACGTATTTTTAATAATAGGCGTAAACGGTGCGGGCAAAACGACTACAATAGCAAAACTTGCTTATAAATATAAAAACGAAGGATATTCGGTTATTTTAGGAGCTGCGGATACGTTCAGGGCGGCCGCAATCGAACAGCTCACGAAATGGGCTGAAATTTTAGACGTTCCTATCGTCAAAACGCGTCAGGGTCACGACCCGGCGGCAGTAACATACGACACCATCTCTTCCGCAAAAGCAAAAGGCATCGATATAGCCCTGATTGATACGGCGGGAAGACTACACAACAAAATAAACCTCCAAAACGAGCTTAAAAAAATCCTGAACGTAGCCAAAAAAGCATATGAAAACGCTCCTCACAAAGTTCTTTTGGTAATTGACGGAACACAGGGGACAAGTGCCATCAACCAGGCGAAA
>Ga0256843_1001719_pt1 | contig 16810 bp, 19 predicted proteins | sample AlvinellametaG_FD_191572 | JGI IMG/M metagenome (GOLD analysis project Ga0256843, IMG submission 191572) | Pompeii worm associated microbial communities from hydrothermal vent at the East Pacific Rise, Pacific Ocean - Alvinella | ecosystem: Host-associated > Annelida > Integument > Unclassified ... | reverse complement strand
ATCTGAGATACAGCGGGAATTTTCATAAAGTGGCGGACGGAGTATACAGAAGCGGACAGTTGTATGAGTTTGACATGCCAGAATTTTATGAAAAGTACGGCTTTAAAACTATTTTGAATTTAAGAGGTGCAAAACCGGGCAAAGAGTGGTATGAGTATGAAAAAAGGTTTGCGAAAGAGCACAACATAACGCTGATTGATTTTAAAATCAGCGATAAAAAAATCCAGTCGTTACAGACCATGCAAAAAATAGCGGATATTATCAAAAGATCTAAAAAGCCTGTTTTGATTCACTGTAGAGCTGGAGCAGACAGGACGGGGCTTGCGAGTGCTTTGTATCTGTATTTAATAGGTGATAAAAACGCCTCAAAAATGCTTAGTATGAAATACGGCCATTTTCCGTATCTGGGATCGAAAACAAAAGCGATGGATGAGAGTTTTAAAAAATTTATTTCTCAATCTTCGCAATAATTACCGTTCCTTCTTTAAACAGCGTTTTATATTTGTATTTTTTAAGGGCGCTCGGTTTCGAAATTACCACATCCCCACTCTTTGGCTTTCTTTTTTCCACAAGCATTTTCGCATATACGTTAAATGACGGTGTGTTTATGTGGTACATGACTATTTTGTTTATTTTATGCTCTTTTACGTATTTTGCGGCGTGTTTTACGGGGAATTCCCTCGCATGTGCGTAAATCCAGCCTACGTAATTTAAAATGAATATCATCGAAAACCCTAAAATAAGCACCTTTTTTTCTTTTGTAAACCTGATAAGCAAAAGTGCCAGAACGGTACCGAGCGAAAGATAATAAAACGTATTGAAATACGGCATTACCGAAAGAATGATGTTTTGAACCGACTCTTTTTGTTTAGGCAGAATTGAAGCGGCCACGCTTGGCAGCACAGCCAACACTACAATAAATAAAATCAAAGGCAAAGAGAGTAAAAATTCGTTTTTTATCTCTTTAAAATAGAGCCCCATGAAGATAAATAAAGGAGTGTATCCGTATATTACGTAATGAGGAAGTTTTGTACCGGAAAAAGAGAAAAACAGAAACACAAAAATAAACCAGATACTTCCGAACAGGAAAAAGTCGTCTTTTTGTTTCAGTTTCGCTTTAAGGTTTGCAAGGTATTTTATAAGAAGCGATGTCCAAGGCAGCAGACCGATCAGGATCACAGGGATAAAATAAAAAATGCTGCCTTTGTGTTTTTCCATGCTTGATTCGAATCTGTGGAGGTTGTGTTTCAGGAAAAAGCCGTCAATGAATTTCTGTCCCTGAGCCATGTATTCTGCTATATACCACGGAAGTGCGATAATCAAAAACAGCGCAATGCCTTTAATGTTGAAAATGTCTTTAAAAAAGCTCTTTAGATCTTTTTTGACGATCATATAAATAAAATACGTCGCAAGCGGTACAAGTACGGCAACGGGACCTTTTGTCAAAAATCCGAAACCTATAAACGCAAAAGAAAACAGGAGGTATTTTTCTTTTTGTTCTTTTATATACAAAAACAGGCTGAACATGGAAAACGCGATAAACATATTCAAAAGGGCATCGGCAATCGCAGCTTTTGCGATTAGTCCGATTTGAAGGGCGGTAACCATAAAAAACGCGCTGAATACGGCGCTTTTTTCATCGTAGATCTTTTTGGTAAACCAGTATATTCCGCCTGCCCACAGCGTTGCCGCCACGGCGCTTGGGAGTCTCAGGGCGAATTCGTTAAGCCCGAATATGCTTACGCTTAACGCCTGCAGCCAGTAAATTAAAATAGGTTTATCAAAACGCAGATTTCCGTTTAGGTATGTTGTTATGAAATCGTGGTTTAAAAGCATCTCTCTTGTGGCTTCGCTGAAAGCTCCCTCGTCAAGGTTAAACAGAGGTGTGAGTGCCAGAGTCAGATAAAAATTTATCAGTATTGCAAGAAAAAGGAAAATCTTTAGGTTTTTTTCGCTCATTTGGCGCCTTTTTGCGAAATTATACCATTTGTAAGAATTTCACTTACGATAATTTCAGCCCCGTTTTTTTTGTTTAGATCTTTTAAGTTTTGTGAAAGCGTGAAAAGATCTAAACCGGAAATCAGCTCAAGTATTTTGTTTTTATCCGTTTCGTTTTGTCTTATAACAAACCCCGCGTTTTTATCGGCTATGAACTTTGCATTGTGGTACTGGTGATCCCCGGCGGCGTAAGGATAGGGAATAAAGAGTGTCGGAATCTGATTCGCCGCAAGTTCAAAAAGAGTCGAAGCGCCGGCGCGTGATACGGCAAAGTCGGCTTTTTGTATTTTTTCGGATAAATCGGGATGAAAGTCGAACACATCCGCTTCAATGCCGTTTTCTAAGTAAAAACGTTTGATTCTCTCAAAATCCCTTTTGCCTGTCTGGTGGATAATCTTGATACCTTTTGAGTTTAGATCTTTTGCAATGCTTACAGCAAGGTCGTTAATCGCCACGGCACCCTGGCTACCCCCCAGGAAAATTATGGTTTTTAATTCTTTCCTTACTCTTGCCGTATCAAAGAAGATATCCTCAACAGGATACGGATCGCCGTAAAGGAATGTATTGAAAAACCTTTTGCTAAAAGGTTTTAAGAGTTTGTTGAGAGAGCCGATATGAGCGTTTTGTTCGTGTATGAAAAGGGGCGTTTTGCTTAAAATTGCGGCAAAACTTGCCGGAGCCGCACTGTATCCTCCTACACTGAAAACCGCCTGAATATTGTGTTCTTTTAAGATTTTTTTTGCTTTTAGGGAAAGTTTGATTATATGTGTAAGCGCGTTTATTTTACCGAAACCTTTTTTGTTAACCACGCCGCTTGAAGGAAGAAAGTATGTTTTTTCAAAGCCTTCGTCGTTTTCAAACCACGCTTTGTCCGCACCGGATGTGGAGCCGATATATATCGGTTTTATGCCTCTTTTGTTCAGTTCGTCTTTTATTACTTTTGCGATTTTAAGGTGTCCTCCGGTCCCTCCCCCGGTTATTGCAATTTTTTTAATTCTCAATTCTCAACTCTCCATTTTTAATCAATTTTCGCTTTTTTACTGATCATTAAAACCATACCTATTGCGGTGCATAACGCTACAAGAGAGCTTCCCCCGTAACTAAGAAAAGGAACCGTAAGACCTTTAATCGGGATCAGGGAAGTCACCCCGAGCCCGTTGAAAATAAACTGTATCATAATAAGCGTTCCCACACCGAAGGCGAAAAGCTGGTATTCTTTTTTTTCGCTTCGGTTTGCTATTTTGTATATTCTGTATACGAGCGCGAGCATTAAAATCACAATTACACTGATACCCAAAACCCCGGTTTCTTCCGCAATTCCGGCAAGTACGAAGTCGGTATGCACGTCTGAGAGGAAGCCTAATTTGAATATTCCGTTTCCGATTCCCTGACCGATGATTCCGCCGTGATAAATGGCATTCAGGGACTGTTCTACCTGTCCGTAACTCATAGAACTTTCGACAGTAATATCGGGGAAAAAGTTGTTTGTCATAAGATGCAGCCAGGCTTTAAACCTTGCATATCTGTACCCTGATGAAAGGATTGCGGCAATAAATACGAAAATACCCCCGGCTAAAATAATCGTAAACGTTTTGAATTTACCCCCTGCGATTAAAAGTAAAAAAGCAAATAAAAGCCCCATAACCATTACCTGTCCGAGGTCTGACTGATATGCGAGTATCAGATACCAGAAACCTCCGAGTATTACTATGTATCTTACGATAAGCTGGAATTCTTCTTTTAGGGTTCTGTGGCCTTTTACCTGTCTTGTAAAAGACCATGAAAGGAAAAAAATCACCCCTAATTTAAAAAATTCAACCGGTGCGAATTTGACCGGACCCAGTTTAATCCATCTTTTGGCTCCGTTAATCACAGGAGCGATACTTTCAGGTAAAAACGGCATTGCAAGTACAAGTATAGCCGAGAGAATCAGTATTCCCCATCCAATGCGTTCAAACCAGATATCGGGATTTAACCTTGCAAAAACAATCATAACCGTAAAGCCTACAACGCTGAATATAAGGTATCTCATTACGAAATGGTATTCGCTTAAGTGTTTTGCGTGTTCGAGGTATACGGGCAGCGAATAAGAAAAAAGGGCGCCTATAAGCATCAAAATACCGACGATTATAAAAATTAAAGAGTCGACTTTTTGCAAATTTAACCTTTATGAAGTATAATAGTGATAGAATTTTAGCATAAATAGGTAGTTTAGTTGTGAAGAGATAAGTTGTGAAGTAGTTAAGTTGTGAAGTTGTGAAGGATATATTCGATATTATAAATTGGGAATGATTTTTGCTTACGAAAATAAAAAGGAGTAAATGTGGCATTTGAGATAAGCAAGAGCTTTGATATCTTAGAAAAATCACTGCATTACAGAAAAATCAGACAGGATATGATTGCCAGCAACATCGCAAATGCCGATACTCCTTATTACAGACCAAAAGACATAAGGTTCGAAGAGGCTTTGCAGGAGGAAGTGAACAAAAAATTCAACACCCCGCAGCCTCCGAAGCTGAAACTCGCACAGACCGAGCCTGGGCATATGGCCGGGTTTGATGAAAGCGAAGATGCCAAACCGGTGGTCTTTTTCAGGGACGGTCATTTGGCAAGAAACGACGGAAACAGTGTGGATATTGACGTCGAAACCACGGAAATGGCTAAAAACAACATAGCATACAATGCGGCGATTCAGGCTTTGAGAAAAGATATAGATATTTTTAAAGCCGTAATTGATTCGAGCAAAAACATATAAAGGCTGAGTGATGGGATTTTTTAACAGTTTCGATATTTCAGGGTACGGGCTTTCGGCTCAGAGATTCAGAATAAATATTATTTCTGAAAATATCGCAAACGCAAATACCACAAGAACGGATGAGGGAGGACCTTACAGAAGAAAAGAGGTTATTTTTAAAGCCGTTCCTTTTGAAGAGCAGTTAAATGACGAAATAAATAAAACATCAAGATTTCATAAATATGAAAACCCTCTTGATGAAGAAGGTGAGGATTATGCCGTGGCAAAACCTCCTATCGAAACTGTGGTGGTCGATAAAGTCGTAAGGGACGATTCGAAACCTATTTTAAAATACGACCCGAATAACCCTGATGCGGACGCGAACGGTTATGTTGCGTATCCTAATATTAATCCCGTTATAGAAATGGCCGATTTATTAGAGGCGACACGTGCTTACCAGGCAAATGTTGCCGCATTTCAAAGCGCGAAAACAATGGCAAACAGCGCTATAAATATTTTACAAAGTTAAGGAATAGAAAATGGCTTTTATTAATAAAGTTGACAGTGCAAACGGTATCGGAAATGTTCTTAACAATAAAAACAAAGCTGACGGCAGTTTTGAAGATCTTTTAAAACAGGAAATCGACAATACAAACAATATGATGCAAAAAGCGGAAAAAGCCGAAGCCGATATCGCTACAGGAAAAGTGGAAGATCTGGCAAAAGCGTCTATTACAATCCAAAAAGCGGAAATGCAGATGAAAATGGTTTTGGAAGTAAGAAACAAAGCCATCAACGCCTACAAAGAGCTCCTTAAAACACAGATTTAATGAAAAACACTAAAATACCCGTAATTTATATAATTTTTTTCCTTCTTGTAATGGCACTCTTCGGTGCTTTTTTATTTTTCAGCGTTACAAAACCAAAAAGCTATTTCAATCCTAAAATTACAAAAATAGAAAGTGCGGTAAGAGGCAGTATAAACACTAAAAATTTTACGCTTGCAAAAAGTGAAAAGATCTACAGCGTATACATAAATCCCGCATATATCGTTCCCGATAAAAAAAAGATGTTTATAGATCTTTTCAGTATATATACCGGTGTGGATAAAAAAACACTTTATAAAAAACTCAGAAAACACAAAGCAAGGGTTCTGCTTGCGAAAGTGGACCTCAAAACAAAGCAGCAGCTTGTGTATCTCAGAAGGATTTTGGATTATTACAGGGTATTTAGTTCCATCAACGGGGTCAGAAGGGCGTATGATATTGAAAGTGTTGTTTATATGGGTAAAGGAAAATATGAGGCTCTTTTTAAACGCCTCTATCCTTACGGCAATACGTTCGAGCCGTTTTTGGGAAGGTATTTAAAAAGCGAAGGGAAGGGGGATAACGGTCTTGAGGAGTATTACGACAGTGTCTTAAGACCTCAGAAAAACGGAAAAATAGAAGGCTACAGGGATGTAAGCGGCAATATTATATATGACAAAAACTCAGTGGTTCAGTATCCGGTCAACGGTAAAAACATTGAGCTTAACATCAATCTTGTACTGCAAAAAAGAATCGAAAAACTGCTTGATGAAGCAAAATCCCTGTATCAGGCCAAAGAGGTGATGGCGGCGGTTATGGATTCAAAAACAGGCAAAATCCTTGCAATCGCCACATCAAACAGGTTTAACCCTATGCATATTACCAAAAAAGACATACCGAATATGAAAATAAGCGCGATAAGATACCTATATGAGCCAGGTTCAGTAATGAAGCCTATAACGTTTGCGATTCTTTTGGAGCATAAAAAAGTAAACCCTTATGAGGTGTTAAACGCATATAACGGTAAATGGAAACCGAAATGGAGAAAAACATACATCAGAGACGATGACGCGTTTGCATGGCTCAGCGCCGAAAACGCACTTGTTTATTCAAGTAACATTGTCATATCTCAGCTTGCTTTGAGACTGACACCGGCGGAGTTTTACAACGGACTTAAAAAATTCGGATTTTCACAATACAGCGGAATAGATCTTCCTTATGAGTTAAAAGGCGTAATCAGAAGCATAAGAGAACTGCAGTATCCAATATATAAGTCGACTACGGCATACGGTTACGGAATAATGGTTAACTTTATGCAGCTTTTAAAAGCGTATAACGCATTTAACAATAACGGTATAGAAGTCACACCGAAAATAGCAAACGTAAAAACCGTTTCAAAAAGGGTCGTAAGTGCAAAAACAGCAAATGAAATGCTCAGAATCTTAAGAAAGATCGTTTTAAAAGGTACGGCTCAGAATGCATATATTGAAGGCATATTTACAGCCGGGAAAACAGGTACCGCGCATGTGAGCGTAAACAACAGATATGAAAAGATCTACAATTCCTCTTTTTTCGGTTTTGCCAACGATAAAACCCGCAGATACACCATAGGTGTTACGTTTTTGGATATAAAAGCCCCTTTTCCTAATTATTTCGCGTCCCAAAGCGCTGTACCATTATTCAAAAAAATTGTTATAATAATGAAGGATGAAAAAATGATAGGGGATTAATATGACAAAAAACCTTCCTGAGGAGCTTCTCAAACTGCTCGACTTTCAGATATTATCGCTGCCCGTTTATAAAATTCTTATAGCTTTTTTTGTATTTTTTGTTTTTTTGTTTGCAAGGAAGTTTTTTACGCTTATAATCCTTTCATTTTTGAAAAAAGTGGTTGCGAAAACAAAAACCGAACTTGATGATAAGTTTTTGCATGCAATCCGTAATCCGTTGAGGTTTTTATTTATAATCGCGGGTATTTATTTTCTTTTTTATTTTTTAGAAACTGACAGTTCGCTGCTTAAGCATCTTTTAAAAGGGCTTTTGATTTTTGATCTTTTCTGGATGATATACAACATAATCACCGAATTTGAGGAATATGTTTACCATCTGCTCGGTAAATTCGGTAAAAGCTCTCGAGAGCTTGCTTCTTTTTTAATCAAAATCACCAAAGTTTTTGTTGTAACAGTCGGTGTCGTGGCGCTTTTACAGGACTGGGGCATTAACGTAACCGGCTTTTTGGCTTCTCTTGGGCTTGGGGGATTGGCGTTTGCGCTTGCCGCTAAAGATACGGCAGCCAATATTTTCGGCGGAATCGCGATTTTGACGGACAATATTTTCAAAATCGGCGAATGGGTCAAAATAGGCGATGCTGAGGGTATCGTGGAAGATATCGGAATGCGTACCACAAAGATAAGGGCGTTTGATAAAAGACTGATTGTAGTGCCGAATTCCGTAATTGCAAATTCAAACGTCGAAAACTTCAGCCGCAGGGACAGACGTAGGATTATGATGCGTCTTGGGCTTACATACGATACTACACTTGAGACGATGGAAAAGATCTTAAACGAAATAAGAGATATGCTCTTAAACCATCCGGATATTCACAATGAGCCTGTTTTGATCTATTTTGACGAGTATCAGGACAGCAGTCTTAGTATTTTTTGCTATTTCTTTACAAAAACCGCCGTATGGGACGATTATTTAAAGATAAGAGAAGATGTGAATTTCAAAATAAAAGAGATCGTTGAAAAAAACGGTGCTTCATTTGCTTTCCCTTCCAACAGTCTGTATATTGAAACGCCGGTAAGGATAGAGAATGTTTAAAAAATTTTATAAAAAATCTTGGGGGCACAGGATACTGTTCGGTTTTTTGGTGGCGGTTGCCACAATCGTTGTTTTGATACTTATAGCATTGACACCTATCGGAAGCGGCGTTTTAAAAAAGGTTTTGGAATCGAAAATCGACAGATACATTCCGCAGGCTCAGATAACATATCTTGATTACGGGGTGAATAATTTTTCGCTTGTTATAAAAAAGGGTCATAATATATTAAAAGTCTACGGAGCCGTGTTTCCTCTAAGCGCTATGTTTGACGGTAATATTGAAGATCTTTCCGAGTTATCACCTTATTATCAGGGGAAAATGAACTTAAGCGGTAAAATTTATATAGATAAGGAAAATGTCGTTATAGAGGGGATGTCGTTTTTTGCACAGGGATATATGAATTTTATTACAAGACTTAACGACGATGTAATACTGCATGCAAAAGGAAGCGATTTTGACATTCAAAGACTGCTTTACATACTTAAGTTCGATTATCCTTACATTTCCGGGAAAACGGACATAAAGATAGATAAAAACGAAAACTCGAAATTCAATGTCGTCTTTAAATCCTCAGGAAAATACAAAAAACAGATTTCAACCGATTTTAAAGCCATTACAAAAGTTACGATGAATCACAAAAACAGGTTCGATTTTACGTCCAAGATCTTTTCTGATGTCGGAGATATAGATCTTTCCGGTAAATATCTGGACGGCAAGTGGGGTTATGATTTCAAAAGCGACGATCTGAGTCTTGGCAATATGAAACCGGTACTGCTTTATCCGTTTAAAGGTATCACATCAATCCATGGGTCTTACGAATCCACAAATAACATACTTAAATTCAAAGGCAGGGACTTTGAAGGTTTTTACGATAACAGAATCGAACTTACATTTAACACCGACGCAAAAGACTTTTTCCGGTATATAGGAATAAAACAGATACTAAACGGACATATTTCAGGTACTTTGAAAATAAATGAAAAATTCGGCTCTTTCGATATAGTGAGCAATGATTCGAAATTTTTGCCGAATAAAACCTTAAAAAGACTCAGATACCTGATCGGTATAGATCTTTCTAAAGAAAAAACCGGTAAAATATTTTTTAAGGGTTATTTTGATTCGAAAAAAGCGGTGTTTGATATGTTAAGCACCAACCAGAACCTCTCTATCAGCATTAAAAAAGGTGTCTTTACATATCCTGATAACTACAAATATATCCTATATATAAGAAAAGGAAACAAAGTATATAAAATTCAGGTTAATAACGGACGTTTGAGGGTTCTTGAGAGAAGAGACTTTAGAGAAAGGGATAATAAAGTCTTAGTCTTTTAATATCAACTTTATTGACAAATTAGATTAAATCTGCTATAATTCCCCTGTAAAAGTTCAGAAAAAGGAGGGGAAAATGTGGCCAACAGTATTTGATCCTTTTAAAGAACTTCAGGACATCGAAAGAAGAATCGGAGCCGTTTTAAATACAAACAGACCGGTTCAAAAAGTTGAAACATTTACACCGGCTGTGAATGAGAAAATTGACGATAAAGGCTACTATCTTGAAGTAGACCTTCCTGGTGTAAATAAAGAAGATATTGAAATTTCTGTAAACGAAGGTATTTTAACAATTTCAGGAGAAAGAAAACTCCAAAGAAAAGAAGAAAAAGAAAACTACACAAGAATTGAAAGTTTCTTCGGAAGATTTGAAAGAAGTTTTAAACTTCCTGCTGATGCGGATGCCGACAATATTGAAGCAAAATATGAAAACGGCGTATTAAAACTCTTCATCCCGAGACGCCAAAAAGCGGAAGGTAAAAAAATCGAAATCAAATAATCTTCCGCTTAATCTTCTTACATAAATAAGACTTATTTTGTAGCCATTTAATATCTGTTTCATATTTGTTATAATCTCCTTGAAACTAATCAAGGAGATAAAATGCTTGAAAAACTCTTCAAACTCTCTGAAAAAAACACTACCGTTTCCACTGAAGTCAGAGCCGGATTTACCACGTTTTTGGCGATGATGTATATCGTTCCTGTAAATGCAGGTATTATGAGCCTGACAGGTATGCCGTTTGACGCTTTAATTACGGCAACGGCTGTTGTGACTATTATCGCTACCATTCTAAACGGGTTTTGGTCAAACACTCCTGTTGCCATGAGTGTAGGTATGGGGCTTAACGCCTATTTTACTTTCGGGCTTGTTAAAGGTATGGGTATTCCATGGCAGACAGCTTTGGGTATCGTAATGATAAGCGGACTTATATTCCTGGTGTTATCGTTTACGAAATTCAGGGTATGGGTGCTTGAATCTGTGCCTGTTGATATCAGACGCGCGATAAGTGCCGGAATAGGTGCGTTTATTGCGTTTATCGGTCTTCAGGGCATGAAGATTATCGTAAATAACGACGCTGTTTTGGTTGGTCTTGGAAATCTGCATGATCCTAATGTGCTTTTGGGAATTTTCGGATTTGTCGTTGCGGCTATAATGTTTGCATACAGAGTTAAGGGTGCTTTTATTTTCTCAATCATAATCACTTCAATCGTTGCATGGGTGTTCGGACTTGCAAAACTGCCTGAGGGTATTGTTTCTATGCCTGCAAGTATGTCGCCTATTATGTTTAAATTCGATTTAATGAGTGCTCTTACATTGTCTTTAATTCCGGTTATTATTACGTTTTTAATTACGGATATGTTTGATACGATCGGAACTCTTGCCGGTATCGGTATGAGAGCGGGACTTTTTAAAGACGGAAGTAAAGAACTTCAAAAAACACTTGAAGCCGATGCGGCCGCAACTGTTATCGGTGCGGCAATGGGTACTTCCACTACAACATCGTTTATAGAAAGTGCCGCAGGTGTTGAAGAAGGCGGTAGAACCGGGCTTACAGCTGTCGTAACCGGGCTTCTTTTTATTACTACACTGTTTTTCCTTCCTATATATAAAGCTATTCCGGAAAACGCAATTTATCCTATTTTGGTAATGGTTGGGGTTTTGATGTTCAGTGAACTGAAAAATATTAACTTCAAAGACACAACTATTGCCGTCAGCGCATTCGTAACAGTGTTATTAATGCCGTTAACTTATTCGATTACACTCGGACTTAGTGCCGGATTTGTAATTTATTTACTTCTTGCGCTGTTTAGAAAAGAGTTTGATAAGGTAAATGTAGGTACTATTACACTTGCAATTATCGGTTTAATGGCTTTCATATTCCACTAAAATCAAGAGCTCTTTTACTCTTTTCCTTTTTATAAGGAAATAATGCAATCAAAAAAACAGCTATTTTTCACTTTTCACTTATCACATATCACCTCTATAAATATTTATATGATATAATTCCATCCCCCTGAACGTAAAAGAGGTTTTGCAATTAGTAAGTAGTTAAGTTGTGAAGTTGTAAAGTTGTGAAGCTGTTTCACAGACTTTGCAAAATCGCAGCTGACTAATTGCAAGAGCTGGTCTTTGTACCTAAGGGGTAATTGATGAGTGTCCGAGTTTCAAGTAGCCAAGTTCCGAAGTAATTATGAAACATGGAACTTGGAACCCGGAACCTGGAACCAAAACAAAGGGAGAAGTTATGAAAGTTAGAGCATCAGTTAAGAAAATTTGCCCTAAATGTAAAGTGGTAAAAAGAAAAGGGATTGTAAGAGTTATTTGTGAAAATCCTAGACATAAACAAAGACAAGGATAAAACATGGCAAGAATTGCAGGGATAGACTTACCAAAAAAGAAAAAAATCGAGTATGCACTTCCGTATATTTACGGAATCGGTCTTACTACAAGCAGAAAAATTCTTAAAGATACTGGAATTGATCCGGAAAAAAGAGTTTACGAACTAACTGAAGACGAAATTTCAATTTTAAACAAAGAAATTCAGTCAAACTATATCGTTGAGGGTGAACTTAGAAAAATCGTTCAGCTTAACATTAAAGAACTTATGGACCTTGGGTGCTATAGAGGTTTAAGACACAGAAGAGGATTACCTGTTAGAGGTCAGAGAACTAAAACTAACGCACGTACAAGAAAAGGTAAAAAGAAAACTGTTGGCGCAAAAGCTAAATAAAGGGTGAGAGATGGCTAAAAGAAAAGTAACTAAAAAGAAAAAAATTAAAAAACAGGTTGGTCGCGGAGTTGTTTATATTTCAGCGACATTCAACAACACAATGATTACAGTAACTGATGAAATGGGTAACGCACTTTGCTGGAGCAGTGCGGGTGCACTTGGATTCAAAGGTAGTAAAAAATCTACTCCGTTCGCGGCTCAGCAGGCTGTTGAAGATGTAATGGCTAAAGCTAAAGAATACGGAATTAAAGAAGTAGGTATTAAAGTTCAAGGACCTGGTGGTGGTAGAGAAACTGCAGTTAAAACTGTAGGTGCTATTGAAGGTATTAAAGTACTTTGGATGAAAGACGTAACTCCGTTACCTCACAACGGATGTAGACCAAGAAAAAGAAGAAGGGTGTAACGATGGCAAGATATACAGGACCAGTTGAAAAAATCGAAAGAAGACTTGGAGTTAGCTTAGAGCTAAAAGGTGAAAGAAGATTAGCAGGAAAGTCAGCGCTTGACAAAAGACCTTACGCACCAGGACAGCATGGACAAAGAAGAACTAAAATTTCTGAGTACGGATTACAGCTAAGAGAAAAACAAAAAATCAAATTCTATTACGGTGTACTTGAAAAACAATTTAGAAAATTCTTTAAAGAGGCAAACAGACAAGAAGGTAACACAGGGGAAAACCTAATTAAACTTCTTGAAAGAAGACTTGACAACGTAGTTTACAGAATGGGATTTGCATCAACAAGAAGATTTGCAAGACAGCTTGTAACACACGGACACGTATTAGTAAACGGTAAAAAAGTAAACATTCCTTCTTACTTAGTAAAAGAAGGTGACAGAATCGAAATCAGAGAAAAATCAAAAAATAACGTACAAATTCAAAGAGCTCTTGAACTTTCACAGCAGACTGGAATCGCACCATGGGTTGACGTAGATAAAGAAAAACTTGTAGGTGTATTCCAAAGAGTACCTGAAAGAGAAGAAGTAAACATTCCGGTAGAAGAAAGATTAGTAGTTGAGTTGTACTCTAAATAATAGGGGCTAAAAAATGAATAAAATAAAAACAGAAGTTTTAATTCCAAGCGATGTTTCTTTCAAAGAAGAAGGAAACAAAGCTACAATCGAAGTATACCCTTTTGAAGCGGGGTTCGGGGTTAGCGTTGCTCATCCAATCAGAAGAACGCTAATTGCTTCAACTCCGGGTTTTGCACCTATCGCACTTAAAATCGAAGGTGTAAAACATGAGTTTGACTCATTAAAAGGTATGCTTGAAGATGTTGCAAGTTTTATAATTAATCTTAAAAACATCAGATTTAAAATCAAAGAGGGCGATGAAGCTGTAGTTGATTATGTATTTGTAGGTCCTAAAGAGATCAAAGGTAGCGATCTTGCTAACGATTTAGTGGATGTTGTTACACCTAACGAATATATTGCAACATTAAACGAAGAAGCAGAACTTAAACTGACTCTTATTATCAGAAAAGGTATGGGATTTGTTGCTGTAGAAAACTTCAGAGATGAAATTCCTGAAGGATTTATAGGACTTGACGCGTACTTCAGTCCGATTAAAAAAGTAGTATACAATATTGAAAACATCTTAGTTGAAGATGATCCTAATTTTGAAAAAGTAATTTTTGAAGTGGTTACAGACGGACAAATCAGCCCGATTGATGCGTTTAAAAACGCAGTTAACAACTATTTGAATCAATTTGCAGTATTTTCAAAAGAATTCAAACTTGAACAAAAAACAGCACAAAGCGTAGAGCTTGACGAAGTTTACAATGTACTTTTTGAACCTATTGAAAATCTGAACCTGAGAAGCAGAAGTTTCAACGCGCTTGACAGAGCGGGTATCAGATTCGTAGGTGAGCTTGTATTAATGGGTAAAGAAAAGATTTCAAACATCAAAAACCTTGGTACTAAATCATTAGAGGAAATTTTTGACAAACTTGAAGAAATCGGATTCCCTCTTAATAAAACATTGCCGCTTGACATTAAAAAAGCAATTGAAGATAAATTATCACAACTTAAGGAGAATTAATGAGACATAGACACGGATACAGAAAGTTAGGTCGTGTTAGTGAGCACAGACAGGCACTTTTAAGAAACCTTGCTTGTGACCTAATCGAAAACGGAAGAATCGAAACAACAGTTCCTAAGGCGAAAGAACTTAGAAAATACGTTGAAAAAATTATTACTAAATCTAAAAACGCTGATTTAAACACTCACAGATATGTTTATTCAAAACTTGGATCAAACGAAAGAGCTAAAGCGGCAACAAGAAAAGTAATTGAAGAAATCGCACCTAAATTCGAAAACAGAAAAGGTGGATACACAAGAATTATCAAAACAAGATTCAGAAGAGGTGACGCAGCTGAAATGTGTATAATCGAATTCGTTGGAGAATAATATGGCTGAAATCCCTTTTTCTAACGAAGAACTGAAAGAAGCTGTGGCTAACGTTCTTGACGAAGTTAGACCTATGCTTCAAATGGACGGCGGTGACGTTACGCTTATAGACGTAAGAAAACCGATTGTTTTTGTTCAATTACAGGGTGGATGTGTTGGATGTGCAAGTGCCGGTGCAACACTTAAATACGGTATTGAAAAAGCACTTAAAGAAAAAATCCATCCGGATCTTGTAGTAATGAATGTACCTCATGGATATGAGGATAAATTAGATGAACTCATCAAATATTCATTTTGATTTAAAAGAACTCCTTAAATCTGCAATAGAGAAAAAGGAGTACGAAAAGGTCATGAGGCTTATGAAAAAGCTCTTAGATGACTCTCCTTCTCCTTTTTCAAATGATGAAATCAACGGAATACTTTTCAGTGATGTTAAAGAACTTGTAAAAACCAAAGAAGATCTTGAAAATATACTGCTTTCTACTAAAGTTGTATTCGAATCAAAAGAAGAACTGCTGCAGTTTTTTGAAATGCTTTTAAACTACGGATATAAAGAAAGTGCAATAAGTTATTTTGAAGAACTTCTTTCAAACTTTAACGACTATGAACTTATAGAGGGATTTAACACTCTTTTGCAGTAATGTGTTATAATTAATCATGAATTATAAAGAACTTATATTAAAAGATCTAATTACTGACAATACAAAAGATCTAACTGACGGCAGGCTCTTTTTAAAAACCGCACAGAATAAAAAATACTCTCAAAACATCACTGAATTTATCACCCCGAAAGATCTGTTAAAAGATCTAAACCTAAAAACCAAATTTATCGGTATTACAGGCACCAACGGTAAAACAACCACTGCATTTGTTCTGGGACATCTGTTGTCTCAGGCAGGGTACAGCGTCGGTATTCAGGGTACTGAAGGATTTTATTTAAAAGGTAAAAAAATAGAATCCAAAACACTTACAACCCCTCCCATATTTACAACTATCAAAAGAGCTGTGAAGTATGAGCCCGACTTTTATATAATGGAAGTGAGTTCCCATGCAATCGTACAGCAAAGGATAGAAGGTATTGAATTTACGGCTAAGATACTGACTTCATTTTCGCAGGACCATCTTGATTTTCATAAAACTATGGAAGAATATAAAAAAGTTAAAGAGAGCTTTTTTCAGGATGAAACCGTGAAAGTTTTCAATGGAAAACTTTTAGTGAAAAATGAAAAGTGTAAAGTGAAAAGTGGAGGGTATGAATTTAATTTAAACTGTAAGAATTTATATGTTTTAGAAAAATCAATAGTAGATGATATTTCAATGGCAGGCGAGTTTAATAAGATGAATTTTTCATTAGCCTTGAAAACAGCATCGTTGCTTACAAACTCTTCACTTTCAATTTTTAACTTTTCGCTTTTTGAGGGTGTTCCCGGAAGAATGGAAATAGTTTCTAAAAATCCTCTTGTTATAATTGATTTTGCGCATACACCGGACGGTATGGAAAAGGTACTAAGCGCGGTGGATGGCAAAAAGATTGTCGTATTCGGAGCGGGAGGAGACAGGGATAAAGACAAACGCCACCTGATGGGGGAGGTTGCCGATAAATATGCCGATTATATAATTATTACGGAAGACAACCCGAGGTGTGAAAAAGCCGAAGATATCTGTGAAGAAATTGCAAAAGGTGTGAAAACAAAACCTTACGAAATTATTACCGACAGAAAAAAAGCGCTAAAGAGCGCTTTGAAAAAAGCAAAAGATAACGGATTCACAGTTATGGTACTTGGTAAAGGGGATGAAAACTACATACAGTACTGCGATAAAAAAATCGATTATTCCGACAGGGAAGTTATAAAAAGTTTAATAAAAAAGTTGTAAAATTAATAAAAATATGATATAAGTCGCAAAAAATTTAAGGAGCGTAATATGCAAATGCCAAAACCAAAAAATATAATTTATATGTGTCAGGTTAAAAGACCGCCGA
>Ga0256843_1001718_pt1 | contig 16819 bp, 16 predicted proteins | sample AlvinellametaG_FD_191572 | JGI IMG/M metagenome (GOLD analysis project Ga0256843, IMG submission 191572) | Pompeii worm associated microbial communities from hydrothermal vent at the East Pacific Rise, Pacific Ocean - Alvinella | ecosystem: Host-associated > Annelida > Integument > Unclassified ... | reverse complement strand
AAAAAACTCTACTCTTTTATCATCTATATATTTTGTTGCAATATTTACTAAATTTTCATCATTATCAACAGTTAATAATTTTGATTTTTCATCCATTCCATCTAATAACCATACAGTAGAAAGTCCTGTTCCTGTGCCTAATTCTAAAATATTTGCATTCTTTTTTGTCGCTACTAAAGTTCTTAATAAAGCACCAACTTTTTCATCTGATAATTGATTAAATCCAGTTTTTTTTGTTTCATTTAATATTTCAATAAAATATTTCGGATATTTTACAACTTTATCTTCCATACTATAGTCCTTAAAATAAAATAAATAAAATTATATCAAATGGGGGGGAAGTAAAGAGGAGAGATTATTTATCTAAAACTTTCTCTAAAGCAAGTTCGATTTTAAATCCTTTCTGAGCAAGGATTTTAACTTCTACCTCATCACCTACATTTACGATATCTTCAACTCTTTCTACTCTTTTATCTGATAGTTTTGAGATATGAAGAAGACCTTCAACTCCATCAGCGATTTCTACAAAAGCACCAAAATTTGCTACTCTTTTCACTTTTCCTTTTACTACACTTCCAACTTCAACTTTTGGAGTAGTTTTTTCTGGAACAGATACAATAGATATAATATGATTTTTAGCTTCTTCTACTACATCTGGATTATTTCCCGTAACTTTTACATTTCCTGTGTCCCTATCAAGGTCAATAGTTACACCAAATTTAGAAATAATCTCTTTAATTACACTACCACCTTTTCCAATAATATCTACGATTTTATCTGGAATTACTTTAAAATTGATTGTTTGTGGTAATACTTTTTCATTATAAACAATCTCTTCTTTTGCTTTTTCCATAAGCTCTAAGATATAAAATCTTGCTTCTTTTGCTTGATCAAGTGCTTCTTTTAAAATCTCAAGTTTAATTCCACCAAGTTTGATATCCATTTGAAGTGCTGTAATACCATCATATGTTCCTGTAACTTTAAAGTCCATATCACCATCATGGTCTTCAAGTCCCATAATATCAGTAAGAATTGCATATTCATCATCTTCAGTAATTAATCCCATAGCAACTCCAGCTGCTAGTTTTTTAAGTGGAACTTTACAAGCAGTTAAAGCTAAGCTTGATGCACAAACTGTAGCCATTGAACTACTTCCATTTGATTCTAAAATTTCACTTACAACCCTTACAGTATCTTCAAATTCTGGATCTATTAAACACTCAATCGCTCTTTTTGCTAAGTTACCATGACCAAGTTCTCTTCTTGATGGTGGCCCTATTCTATCAGCTTCACCTACACTAAACGGAGGGAAATTATAATGAAGCATAAATTTTTCAAGTTTATCAGCTTTATCTGTAAGATTTGAATACATTTGAGCATCCATATCTCCACCAAGAGTAGCTACTGCAAGTGCTTGAGTTTGTCCTCTAGTAAATAGACAACTACCATGTGCTGAAGGAAGTAGATTTGTTTCAATTGAAATATCTCTAATATCTTTAAGTCCTCTTCCATCTGCTCTTACACCTTTTTTAAGGATAGAGCTTCTTACTATCTCTTTTTTAATTTTGCTTACTGCATTATAAACATAATCAAAATCTTTATCTAATTCTGTTGCAATTTTTTTTGCTACATTATTTAAAATAGCTGCTCTTTCACTTTTTGCAAGATGAGAAATTGCTTCTTCAATATCACTAAAATAATGATCTCTTATATAATTTTCAAGTTCAGCATCTTCTTTTGCATCTCTAAGCTCAAGTTCTATTGTTTGGGGTTTTAAAGGAGTGAAAGCTTCTGCATATACTTTTGTAGCTTTAGAGATAGCTTCTCCAGCTATTTTCAGTGCTTCTATAAATTCATCTTCACTAAGTTCATTTGTTTTATAAATAGTAATAACTTCCTCTGTAGGCTCTAATACATCATCAATAGGAATAACTTGTACTTCTTCTTGTCCTTGTGCTTTAAACTCAATCATAAGAAGTTCATCTTGTGTACCACTTACATACATATCAAAATCACCTGCTTCAAGTTCACTTAAAGTAGGATTTAAAATAAGTTCTCCATCAATTCTTGTAATTCTACATCCATATACTATTTTATTGATTGGTAAATCACTTAAATATAAACATAAACTACTTGCATTCATTGCACAAGTTTGTAAATCTGCTTCGTGATTAGTTGATAATACCATTGTAGTCATTACAGTATTATAAGCATACCCTTTTGGAAAAAGCGGTCTGATACTTCTATCTATAATTCTAGCTGTTAATGTTTCAAAATCTCCTGGTTTTGCTTCTCTTTTTACAAATCCTGGTGGGATTTTACCTACTGAATAGGCTTTTTCTATATATTGCACTACAAGTGGTGTAAAATCTTCCTCAATAAGTTCATCTTTATTATATGTAAGAGTTGAAAGTATTACTGTATCACCTTCTCTAAATAAAACAGCACTATTTGCTTGTTTTGCAACTTTTCCTAATTCTACAATTTGTTCTTTTTCATTTACTACTAAATCTATTTTTTTATAACTCATATTTATCCTTTCTATCTTCAAAGTAAAAATTTGTTTCTACAAAATTTTCTATTTCATACACAAAGTAACAATAGTCACTTAACTTTTTTATCTCTTTTGCCAAGCTTGCTGGAACGATAGGTATCGCTACATCTACCTCTCTAGCACCTTGGTTTATACAACTTTTTATACACACTTCTAATGTAAGCCCTGTATTTGCTCCTTCATCTACTAAGATTACTTTTTTATCTTTTAAATCAACTATACTATCTCCATATCTGTATTCATAAATATATGATATTATCTTCTCATCATGCAATCTATCTGCTTCACCATATATATAATCTTTATTAATATCAAAAGCATCTATAAGCTCTTCTATTAATACAATATCTTGTGTTTCAGATACACATCCAATAATACATTCTTTATTTTGTGGTGAAACTATTGGTTCACTAAATAAAAAATCAGCTTCTACAAAACCAACTTTTTTAGCAATCTCTCTAGCATAATAAACACCATCTTCACTAATAGCTAAAATCACTGTGTCATCATCAATATTTTCTAAATCCAAAATAGAATATAGTTTATTTAATGCTTCTTCTTTATTTTTAAATTTAACCATTTTCAAAACCTAAAATTATTTTTATAAAATTCATCTGGATGTTGTTTTTTTATTTCATACTCATCAAAAGTAAATTTATAATTTTCACAATAGTTCATCAAAATTTCATAACTTTCATTTAATTTATGCATCATTTCATCATCTCCTATAATATCTGGATGATATTTTTTTGATAATTTTTTATATTGTCTTTTGATGTCTTTAATAGTACTAAGAGGTGGAATATCCATAAATTCTAAAGCTTCTTTAATCTGTTTTATCATTTAAGCAAACTACTTCCACTACTTCCAAGTAATGTTTTTAAATCATCATCACTAAATCCTATACCAATCCCTAAATATATATTTGCACTTTGTTTATTTAAGAAATTATCATATCCAGCATAAAAATTAAGATGTTTTAATGTTTGATATCTTGCTTCAATTCTTGCATGAGCATTATTTCCTCTAATATCATTTACAGCATTAAAGTCAAATACCTCACCTCTTAATCTAACTTTATCATTATACATAAAATAATCAATTCCTACACCACCTGTACTTTCAATCAAACCACCTCTAAGTAATAAATTATTATATCTTTTTCCAAGCTCAGCTGTAAGATAAGTTTTTGTTTTTTCATGTTTTGCATTAAATTTGGTAGGATCTGTATAATCATTTGTTGATGTAATACCTAAAATATAATATTTATCTGGTTTTGGTCTATATGCAAGTTCAGCTCTTACTTGGTTATAAGCATCTTTTGTCATATAATAACTTCCAATTTCTACATCAAGTTCACTTTGTTGAAGAGCTGTAAAATAATCATCTAACTTATCAAAAGCACTTCCACCAGCACTAAAGAAAGTATCTGCTGATTTTATAGCTCTATTTAAAGGTTTTCTATTTTCATCTAATATACCATTTACATTATCTTCTATTTTTTCAAATTTTGTAAGTAATGTTGGTAATTTTTTATTTATATCTTTTCCTGTTTGTCTAAATTCTTTCGTTAAATCATCAATTTGTGCCATAATTTGTGGAAGTTTTGCATTTATTGTTTTCCCTGATTGTTTAAATTCAGCTGTTAATTCATCAATTTGAGCCATAATTTTAGGTAATTTTTTATTAATAGTATCCATCATTTGCTTTGCACCATTAACTGTATCTTTTAAATTTTTTCTATTTTCAGCTAAAATTTGTTTAAAATATTCTGTTCCTTCTTTTAAATTTGCTAAAGTTTGTTGGAAATTTGCCACAGCATCATTATCAACTGCACCATTTAATTTTTTCATAAATTTATTAAATTCTTCTGCGGCTGCATTTATACTATTTACAGCTTCATCAAATGTAGCTACTCTTTTGTATTTATTAATTACTCCATTTTTTGTAATATAAATTTTATTATCAGAAGGAATTACTTTTATATATTTTTCACTAAGCATCCCATCTTGAGAAAGCATTATCATAGAACCAACTGGGATTTTTATTCCTTTTTGGATAAATAAAACTAACTTTACTTTATCTGTTTCTAATTCTTTATTTTTAACAAATCCAATATCTACACCTCTCATTTTTATTTTTGCATCTTTTCTAAGACCTGTAGCATCATTTATATATGCATAAATGTCATATCCCTTTTTACCATAATTAGAAAAGCTATTTACTTGCATACTTAAAATAAATAAACTAAGTATTCCTAAAAAAACAAAAATCCCAATTTTAACTTCTAATTTCATTACTCTGCCTTTTTAGTTTTAAATTGATATTGTTGTTTAATTCCACCAAGTGGTACTAATTCTATCTCAAAATATATAGTTTTTTGTGTGATATTAGATATTCCATCAGCTGTAAGTAATGGTAAAATCTCTTTTTTATAACTTACACTATAATTCCAACACTTTTTTTTCATTGATAATCCAATTATATAATATTTTTGCATATTTAAAACTAAATCATAACTATATTGAGCAAAAAATTTATGAATATTATCAAATTTCCAATATCCATTTACATTATAAGTCTCTACTCTATCTGGACTATCTACATTTTTTTTATAAATTCTATTATATTCTATTTTATGTATATTATCATTATAACCTAATCTAAAACTATTATATGTAATATCATTCGTTGATGGTGCATATCTATTATTATCACTTATATAAAAATCAAAATATTTCCCACTAACATCATTTAAAATATTAGAATATTTTGTATTATTATTCTCTAAATAATATGTTTGCGAAATATTATGTGTAATACTCCAATTATCTGCAATTAAATATTGATTTAGTGCAAAAGTTACACTTTTTTGAAGTTTTGTTTTATCTAAATATGGTGATTCAACTCCATTAAAATGTTTTTTATTATTCATATTAAATGTAATACTAGGAGCTATATGGTGATTAAAAGAACTATATCTTTTTGATAAATTCGAATACAATTTTATGATAGTATTTGAATTGTAATATTTTGAAACATTACCATCATTAGTAGTAACTTGATTAAAATTAAATTGTTCTGTAATTCCAAATTTTAGATAATCATTAAAAAAGCTATTATTATAACTAAGTGGAAAAACAACAGCTTGTTTTACAGCTTTATACCCTTCTCTTCTAGTATAATTATATACATTTGCATCCACACTAAAAGAAAATTTATTCCAAAAATTATCACTAAATCTATGATAATTAACTTGTGGTAATATCTGCATAGTATCTGAATTTGAAACTTTTGAAGTATCTTTAAAATATTTAGCATAAACACCTAAATAATTAAAATCATTCATAATGTAATAATTTATATTAGAAGTTAAAGTTTTACTTCCTATACTATTAAAAGTATAATTATAAGCATCTAAATAAAAATAATCTGTATCATTTGCATTTTTTAATGAAATATAAAGTTGATCACTACTATCTATTAAATCATGATTTGTATATAAAAAACTCCATCCTTTATGAGTTTGATTTAATAAATTATATTTTTCTTGATAATATTTTTTATCTGTAAATTCTCCTATTTTAAATTCTCCTCTAGAAGTAGTAGAATGTACAAATCTAAATGTTGTATAAATACCTTTACCTCTTTGATTTCTTATAGTAGGATCTATTTCTAAATCAGCAGCTTCACCTAATACTTGATAATAAGGTACAGTTAATAATAATCCCTCATTTGCAGAATATCCAATTAAAGGTCTTAAAAACCCACTATGCCTTGTTTTATCAAGAGAGAATCCTAAATAAGGAAGATATAAAATAGGTATACCTTTTAAAAATAATCTAGGATTATATAAATTTATCCATTTTGTTTGTTTATTATAATCTACACTTGTAGCTTCTATTCTCCAATCTGGATTATTTACACTACAAGTAGAAGCAATAGCTGTTTTTGCATTATAAATATTATTTGTACTAAAAGCTTTTTTTGCATTTATCCATCCATTATCTTTATAATTAAAGAAAAAAAATGGATCAGCTTGAATATTATTAGTATTTAAATCTATTTTAACAATATTTGCTAAAATATAATCATTTTTATCATAATTAATATAAACATTATCTTTTGCTATTACAATATTTTTATTTTTATCATAAACAATTTTTTTTGCACTTACAATCATTGCATCTTTAAATAATACACCATCATAAACTGTAGTAACATTATTTTTTGAAACTGATTTAGCTCCAAACATTTCTATTTCACTAGCAAACGAGCTTACAATAACCAATAAAATTAATATTATTTTAATCATTGATAACTACTACTTTTGATAATTTATCATGAAGAGTTTGAACAAATGGATTTGTTAAAGCAAATAACATCCCTAAATAAAAAAACATTTCATCAATATTTCTTAATAATGCTCTAATAAAAGAGTTTAAGATAGAAGGATTATCCATAGTATCTATATCTACTGCTCTAATTCTAGCTACCATTTTACCTATAGTTTTACCATACATATGAATAAAAATAGTATGATATACTGTTTTTAAAATTATAAAATATAAAATCATAGAATTTGTTAATTTTATAATAGCCATAATATCTCCATTTGTAGATAAAAATTGATTGAAAAAAGCAGCAAAAATAATAATAGATACTAATAATTCATCTATACTATAAGCATATACTCTTTTTGAAAAAGAGGCTGGAGTAAAGCCTTCTTTATATAATTTTGCTTCTAAATCCATTAAATAGCCTGATAAGCAATATCTTTTCTATATTTCATACCATCAAAATGAACACATTCAACTATTTTATATGCTTCATCTCTAGCACTTTTAACATCATCCCCCATACCAATACATACAAGTACTCTTCCACCTGTTGCCATAAGTTTATCACCATCTTTAGCAACACCTGCATAAGAAATATGTCCATTTAATTTAGATAATTTTTCTTCATCTATACTAATTTCAGCAGGTTCAGAGCTTGAATAAGGATAATTTTTTGAAGCACAAACTACACCCACAGCTACTTTATCTTTGATTTTTACATCGATTTTATCAAGCTCTTTTGTAGCCCCATAATAAAACATATCATATACACTACTATCAATTAAAGGCATAAGTTCTTCACATTCAGGATCCCCAAATCTTACATTATATTCTAAAATAATAGGTTCATTATCTACAACCATAATTCCTATAAATAAAACACCTTCATATGGAGCACCCTCTTCTTGCATACCTTTAAGAGTAGGTCTTATTACTCTTTCTTTAACTTTTTCATAAAGTTCATCATTTACAAGTGGTGTAGGTGCATATGCTCCCATTCCTCCAGTGTTTGGTCCAGTATCTCCATCGCCTACTCTTTTGTGATCTTGTGCAGCTGGTAAAAGTACGAAATCTTTCCCATCACAAATAGCAAACATAGATAATTCATACCCATCTAAAAATTCTTCTACAATAACTTTTTTACCAGCATCACCAAATGCAGCACCACTTAGCATCTCTTCTACTGTTTTTTTTGCTTCTTCTTTAGAAGTTGCAATAATTACACCTTTTCCAGCACAAAGCCCATCAGCTTTTACTACTATTGGAGTTTTTTCCATATTATCTATAAATGCAAAAGCATCATCTTTTGAATCAGTTTCTATATATTTTGCAGTTGGAATATTATATTTTTTTAGGAAGTTTTTCATATAAACTTTACTTCCTTCAAGTTGTGCAGCAGCTTTGCTAGCACCAAAAATTGTAAGATTTTTTTCTTTAAAAATATCAACAACACCATCTACTAATGGAGCTTCAGGTCCTACAATAGTAAGGTCAATATTGTTTTGAATAGCCCACTCTCTAAGTTCATAATAATCTTTAATATCTAAGTTTGTAGCAAATTCAGTCGTAGCACCATTTCCTGGAGCATAAAAAATTTCAGCCTCATTTCTAATAGCATAACCAATAGAATATTCTCTACCACCACTTCCTAAAATTAAAACTTTTTTCATTATTATCCTTTAATACTATACTTAAAATTAAACATTATCATTTAATATTTAATTTTAAATATTTAATATTTTTCCCCAAGTGGGCGTTCACATAGTGACTTTGGTTCTGCCAAAAGTCTAAAGATGGGATAGGAGGAGAGCTTTAGGAGCGACATTCATCGCTACACACCACTCTCACTACCATCTCCCAAATACTAATAGTGTAGAGAACCCAAAATGTACGGGTAGCGCACCACCTAGGGAATAATATTTATTATTAAAATTATATCATATTTTTGGCTATTTTTATACAATTATCTATAGTTTGAATATCTGATACTTCTATTTTATAAGGAAAAGCACTAGCTGTTCTAGTACCAATAGCTATAGCTTTATACTCTTTTTTCCATTCTATTTGAGATAAAAAACATTTTACGGTAGAAGGTGAAGTAAAAATAAATATCCCTTTTTCAGGAATAAAATCAATTGTTTTACATTTTGTTTCATATACAATTTTTTCAATAACATCAAAATTATTTTCTTTTAATATTTCAACAATATTAGACAATACTTTTTTTGCTCTTAAAAAAACTATTTTTGAAGGAGAGAAATTTGTAATAATCTCTTTAGCTAAATCATCACCATAACTACTTTTAGCAATATACTCAACTTTACCACCTAATTTTACCACTACATTCGCAGTTGGTTTTCCTATACAAATAGCTGGTATGTTTTTCCATTCATCACTAATCTTATCTACAGCAATAACTCCATTTTTTGAAGTAAAAAGTAAATAATCTACATCAAAATTTATATCAATATTTTTATACTCAATTTCAATTACTGGTAAATTTTTAACTCCATCAAATTTTTGATTATTTAATAAATAAATCATTAAAACTTCCTATCAATTAGTTTTAACATTATCTCTTTTAGATAATTATTTTTTATCCCTTCTAAACCTTCATTTGCTAAAATTACAGCTTCTTGATAACTTTTTTTAATAGCAGGTTGAATTTTTTCTTTAATCCAATTTTCTTCATCTTTTGTAAGTCTTTTTTTAAATAAAGTTTTAAAATATTCTTTTTCTTTGTCATTAAGTTCTTCATACATATATATAAAAGGTAGAGTCATCTTTCCTTCATATAAATCATTCATTACAGGTTTTCCTAAAGTTTCTTCATCACTTACAATATCAAGTATATCATCTACTATTTGAAATACAAGTCCTAGATTTTTACCATATTTTGCATATTTCTCACTATTCAATCCTACAAGTCTTGCACTCTCTTGACAACTCATTTCTATCAAACATGCTGTTTTTTTATATATCATATTCATATATTTTTCTTTATCAAGATTCATATCCTTACTTAAAGCAACATCTTCCATCTCTCCAATACTAAGCATATATATAACATTTGCTAAAGCTTTTGCTGAAATTTTGTCATACTCTATTAAATATTCTAAAGCCCTAGAAAATAGAATATCTCCCAACATAATAGCTGTTTTATCATCATATTTTGCATTTATACTAATTTCACCTCTTCTAAGTTTAGATTCATCAATAACATCATCATGCAACAATGAAGCCAAATGAATCGATTCAACTGCAGCAGCTAAAGGGATAGCTTTATCATTTATAGTAGTGATTAATTTAGCTCTAACACCTTTTCCTTTTGGAATTTCATTAAATAATTCAATATCTCTAAACATCTCTTCCATAAATTTATAAACTTCTATCATTTTATCTCTCTTTCAAATGCCTTCTGATATAAAGGTTGTAATTTTTCTACCCATTTTCTTTTCCTATATCTAGGCTCATTTATATCTATTTGTATATTCATAGTAGGATTATATATTAAAAATTCAAACTTAGCAATACCTTTTTGAAAATCTCTAAAATAAATCATAAAATAAGGAGATTTTATAGAATCATTTATAGTTATATAATGTTTAAATCCATTTAATTGAGCTGTTTTATATAATATATTTTGATATGGGAAGTTATTATAATTATAAAGCATAACTATTCCCTTATTTTTATATAAGGTCCATCTAAATTTTAATATATATGTATTATTATTATAATTTATTTTATAGATAACTGGATAATCTTTTTTTAAATAAATAATATCATCTATTGACCAATATTGGGGAGAAATAGCAAGTAATAATAAAGGGAAAAAAAGAAATATTTTACTCATTTTGAGTAAGAATATTTCCTGTAGAATTTATAAAAGCATCAAATTTTTTTGCTTCTAATTCTTCACTTTTTGTAAATTTCAATTCTGCTAATGTTTGTTCTAAATTTTCAACATTTTCTTCTGCTATCATTTCAAGCAAACACATTCTTTCTATTATATCTTCAAGTTCTTCTTCTACTAAATTTCTATTTGCATTAAAAACAATATCAAAAAATTTACTTTTTGGAGTTCCCATGAACATTCCATCATCATCATTAAAAAGATCTTTTATAGTCATTTTCATCCTTTTTTTTATTTATAATACAAAATTTATCTTATTTTGTCAAATTTTGCTAATTTAAAAATATACCAAACAAATGGAATTTCAAATACTATCGTTAAAACAACTACTTTTAAAGTTCCTATATTATCATTTACAAAAGGAAGACCACCTGTATTCATACCAAAAAAACCAGTAACTAATGTAAGAGGCATAAAAATAGCAGAAAGAATTGTTAGTACAAACATAACATTATTCATCTTTTCATCTACTCTACCTCTATAAAACTGATAAATATAATCTAACTTTTCATTTCCAGCAATAGCCAATCTTAAAATCCTATTAATATGTTCTTTTAAATCTTCATATGCAAACATATCTATACTTTCTTTGAATTTTCTTTCAAATTTTTCATAAGCAAGTTCAGCATGAGCCATCACTCTTTCTATAATTCCTAAATCTTTTTTAAGCAATAACCATCTATTCATTTCTGAATAATCACCATCATATACACTATCTTCCATTTTTGCAATTTCTATATGTAATTTAGAAATTTTAGACAAAATTTTATCTATTCTAATATCTAAAAAATTATGTAAAGAATTAAAATCTCCTAATACTTCAAACTCTTTTTTTTCTCTATTAAAAATAAAAATTTCTGTTTCTTTAATATAAAAAGCATAAGAAACAATATCTACTATATCATCTTTTATATATGGTAATCTAAGTACAAGAACAGAATATTCTTTCATATTAATAAATTCACTAGGTTGATCTTTATTTTCTATATCTTCTAAAATATATTGATTTAATTTAATTTTCATTATTTCTCCTGAATTTTCTTGTTTTTTTGGGGTGAAGAAAATTGAAATAAAAGTTTAACATAATTTTAAGTTTTATTTAAGCTTTTTTAAGTATAATTTCATTCCACGACGGCCAGATAGCTCAGTCGGTAGAGCAAAGGACTGAAAATCCTTGTGTCCCCGGTTCGATTCCGGGTCTGGCCACCATTTAAAATCTGCAAACTAAAAAATCAAAATATTTATTATTTATAAATTAAAAAGAAAAAATAAATTATTTTTTTAATTCTAATTCATTTTCAAAATAGATACTTTGAGATGGAAAAGCAAAACTACTTCCATTTCTTTCTACAATATCAATAATTTTTAAATTTATATCTTCTCTAATTTTAAGATATTCTTCCCAAACAGCAGTTTTTGTAAATAGATAAAAAAACAGACTTAAACTACTATCATCAAATTCATCAAAATAAACAAAAAGTGGATCTTCATGAATCATAGGATGATTTTGCAACATTTCTCTTATCTCTTTTAAAATTATTTGCATCTGTTCAGGTGTAGTAGAATATGTAAGCCCTACTCTCATTTTTATTCTTCTTCTATCTCTTCTTGAAAAATTATCTACAGCACTATTTGCTATAGTAGCATTTGGCATTACTATAAGTCTTTTATCAAAAGCTCTAATTTTAGTAGTTCTCATTCCTATATCTTCTACAGTTCCTTCAACACTACCTATTCTAACCCAATCACCTATTTTAAATATATTATCAGTAAGAATAGCAAATCCACCAAAAAGATTAGCCGCAGTATCTTTAGCTGCTAAAGCAAAAGCTAACCCACCAAGTCCAAGTGAAGCAATAAATGCACTTACATTTATTCCAAAATTTTGTAACACAGCGACAACACCTAGAGCAATTATGAATGCTTTAAATGCTTTTACAAAAAACAATCCAATTTCTTGAGAAATTTTCTTATTAAAAAACTTTAAAATATCTTTTTCAAAAGAATTAATTAAATTAAACATAAACCAAAATAAAGATAAAATAAGCATACTTTTTGTAAAAATAATAATAACTTTATCAATTTCAATAAAAATAGAAGCGATATGTAATCCAAATACAATAAATAAAAAATCAAGTGGTTTAATAAGTGAATTTAATATTTTATCATCAATATCTGTTTTAGTTTTTCCAACAAATATTTTAGCAGTTTTCACGATAGTTAATGTAAATATTTTCCTAGCAAATAAAAATAAGAAAAATACAGCAAATGCTATTACAAATTTATATAATGGGAGATTTAGGATAGTATAGTTCATAATATCTATAAAATTTTTCATACTTGACTCTCTTTTTTATAATAATTATATCAAAAGATTTATAGATATTTTATAAATAAAAAGGAAAATCCTTTTTATTTAATTTTTTATTTATAAGTTAATTTAGCTATTACTCTTCTATTTTCTAATCTACCTTCAGCTGTATCATTTGAAGCGATTGGATTAGCTGGACCATAACCTTTATAACTTAATCTATCAGCAGAAATTCCAAGATTGATTAATTCATTATAAACAGCTTTTGCTCTTTTTTCTGATAATTTAATATTATATTTTTTAGAACCTTTACTATCAGTATATCCTTCAATAGCTGCACTTACACTTTTATTTTCTTTTAAAAATTCAGCAAATTTAGCTACTTTTTCTTGTGCCTCTGGTGATAACTTTGAGCTATTGTTAGCAAATGTAATTTTAAAGTTATAAGTTAAAGGACACCCATCTTTATTAACTTTTACATCAGTTGGTGTATTTGGACATTTATCTAAATAATCTGCAACTCCATCATTATCGCTATCTAGTGCACATCCATTAGCATCTACTTTTACTCCTGCTGGTGTTGCTGGACATTTGTCTAAATAATCTGCAACTCCATCATTATCGCTATCTAATGCACATCCATTAGCATCTACTTTTACTCCTGCTGGTGTTGCTGGACATTTGTCTTTTGCATCAATTACTCCATCATTATCGCTATCTAATGCACATCCATTAACATCTACACTAATTCCAGCAGCAGTATTTGGACATTTATCATTTTTATCAATCACTCCATCACCATCACTATCTTTTGGTGCAAATCCAAATTTATAATTAACACCTAAAATAGCACTATAGTGATTATCATTGTTTTCAAAAGCTCTTAAAGCTCTTGCTTCTAAAAATGCTGCCCATTTTTCATCAATATTGTATTTAGCACCTGCACCTAAATCAACTACGATGCTATTTGAATAACTACCTTCAGCCCATTGATATCCTGTACCTACGAATGCATATGGTTGAATAGTATCTTCACCAAAATAATGTTCTACATTAACTAAAGCTTTAGTAAGACTTGGCCCACTTCCTGCTACACTTCTTTCAATCTCTAATCTTAAAATATGATTTTTTGGTAAATATTTACCAAATCTTACATTTATATCAGTTTTATTATTTAATCTATCTGATTTTTCAATATCACTATAACCTAAACCTGCACCTACTTCATATCCACTTGCAAATAAACTTGCAACTAATGCTGTACTTAATAAAATCTTCTTCATTATTATTTCCTTTTTTTTATGAAATTATATCTTTTTTAAATGACAAAACAGTGATATATTCCTTATTTTGTCATTTTTTCTTTTACATAATGATACCCTTGTATTGTTTTTTCTTTAGTATATTCATAACCCTCTATTGTTTTTTGTTTTGTTTTACATCCTGCAAAAAAAGTTTTACATTTAGCTTCACAAGCTGTTTTTTTCCAATCAGGCTCATCAGCTGTAATTATTTTACATTCTGTACTACACTTTTGATAATCTATCTCACATGGATCTGATACTTGAGGTTGTCCACATCCGATAAAAAAACTCCCAATTATTATAAAAAAAATTATTTTATTTTTCATAAAACACCCCTTTTTTATAGTTTTTTTCAATTTTATTATATTGATTTATAAATCCATGCATCGAAATATACACTCCATTTTCTGCATTTTTTATAAATCCATAAGCCATCATTAAATTACTTACAGCTTCTACTTTTTCTATTTCATAAGGTTTCATAGCTCCTGTAAACACAACAACTTTATTTTCTATGTTATTTGATATAAAATCAGCACTTTTTAACATAGTATCTGTTCCATGAACAACAATAATTTTATTATATTTAGAATTTTTGATAGTTTTTAATAAAGCTTTTCTATCTTTTTTAGTAAATTCTAAACTATCTTTAGAAATTATTTGTGTAATTTTTATATTTGGTTGAAAAAGTGATTTTTCTAAAATATCTTTAATTGCTAAAAAATCAGAAGGAACTTCTAATTCACCTGTTAAACTATTATATCGTTTATTAAAAGTTCCACCTGTATTTATAATCTCAATCATCTATTTTTACTTTCTCTATATTCTTCATATGTTCCTAAAAAATCTGTATATGTCCCATCTGGATGTAATTCTATAATTCTATTTGCAAAAGCATCGATAAAATCTCTATCATGTGAAACTACAATAGCTTGTCCATCATAATTATGAATTGCTTCACCTAAAGCAATAATAGCTTCTAAGTCTAAATGGTTTGTAGGTTCATCTAAAATTAATACATTTGGTCCAAGTAACATTAGTTTAGAAAGCATCATTCTATGTTTTTCTCCACCTGAACAATTTTCTATAGATTTTTCTTGTTCTTCTCCACTAAAAAGCATTCTTCCTAGTGCATTTCTAATATCATTAATCTCAGCATCTTTTTTAAATCCTCTAAGCCAATCATATAATTTTTCATCACCTGTTATAATATCTGTAGTATTTTGAGGAAAATATCCTACATTTGCTTTAGCACCCCATGTTACTTTTCCCTCGTCAGGCTCAAGATTTCCTACTAAAATCTCACATAAAGTTGTTTTACCTACACCATTTGGCCCAATAAGAGCTATTTTATCACCTTTATTCATAACAAAATTAATATCATTTAATACTTTTTTATCATCAAAGCTTTTTGAGATATGTTCTACAAAAAGAATCTCTTTACCTATTTCATATGCTTGTTTAAATACAATACTTGGCTCTCTTCTTGAAGATAATTCGATTTTTTGTATATCTAATTTTTCAAGTTGTTTTTGTCTACTTGTAGCTTGTTTTGCTTTTGAAGCATTTGCACTAAATCTTCTAATAAATTCTTCAAGTTGTTTTTTTTGTGCTTCAGCTTTTTCTCTTTGTGCTTGTTGTTGTTTTTGTAAAATAGTAGAAGCCATATACCAATCATCATAATTACCAGTAAATTCTCTAATTTTTTTAAAATCAACATCTAAAATATTTGTAACAACAGCATTTAAAAAGTGTCTATCATGTGAAATTACTACCATTGTACCTTCATGTCTTTGAAGTTGATTTTCAAGCCAAGAGATTGTTTCCATATCAAGGTTATTTGTCGGCTCATCTAAAAATAAAACATCTGGTTTTGGAAATAATACTTGTGCAAGTAAAATTTTAAACTTATCTGCATTTGGAATTTCACTCATTAATTTATAATGATCATCTTTTGAAAATCCTAAATCTTCTAAAATTTTAGTAATTCTTATATCATATTCATAAGTTGGATCTTCTTCTACTTTTATCATTTCAAGTTCACCAATTTTTTCATTTATTTCATCAGTAAATTCTTCAGACATATAAAGTTTTTCTTGCTCTTTTATCGCATCATAAAGTCTTTTATTTCCATATAAAACAGCATCAAATAATGTAAAATCTTCAAAAGCATATTGATTTTGTCCTAAAACACCTACTTTTAAACCACTACCAATAATTACTTCACCCTCAGTAGGTTCTTCAAGTCCTGCTAAAATTTTTAAAAATGTAGATTTACCAGCACCATTCGCACCAATAAGTCCATATCTTTTCCCTTTATCAAGACTTAAGTTTACATCTTCAAATAAAACTCTGCTTCCATAAGCTTTTTTTAAGTTTTGAACTTTTACCATT